>ERZ1673740.74-NODE-74-length-135329-cov-28.241332_pt1 | contig 135329 bp, 136 predicted proteins | sample MGYA00580221_ERZ1673740 | MGnify/ENA primary metagenome ERZ1673740 (study PRJEB41218, sample SAMN15661786) | gut metagenome | host: Homo sapiens | place: Canada: London | collected 2015-08-20/2019-03-30 | study: EMG produced TPA metagenomics assembly of...
CGGTCGCATAGCCTTCGCCATGGCAGGCGTCATACCCGCAAAGGCGAAAGAGGTACGATTAACATAGTGAACGGAACACCAATTCACGAACGTTCCCGAAATATCGATAACAGACGCTCTCTGGGACATTGGGAGGGCGATTTAGTCTCAGGTACAAAAAACTCTCATATAGCCACACTTGTAGACCGAAAATCACGTTATACGATCATCCTTAGACTCAGGGGCAAAGATTCTGTCTCAGTAAATCAGGCTCTTACCGACAAATTCCTGAGTTTACCGTCAGAACTCAGAAAATCACTGACATGGGACAGAGGAATGGAACTGGCCAGACATCTAGAATTTACTGTCAGCACCGGCGTTAAAGTTTACTTCTGCGATCCTCAGAGTCCTTGGCAGCGGGGAACAAATGAGAACACAAATGGGCTAATTCGGCAGTACTTTCCTAAAAAGACATGTCTTGCCCAATATACTCAACATGAACTAGATCTGGTTGCTGCTCAGCTAAACAACAGACCGAGAAAGACACTGAAGTTCAAAACACCGAAAGAGATAATTGAAAGGGGTGTTGCATTGACAGATTGAATCTACAACCGCGCTCTTGATGTCAGACTCCCTGAACAGTTCTCGATAATCGGGAAACTCAGAGCGCATTATCCTGTGGTCACACTCTGCCATGTGTTCGGGGTTCATCGCAGCAGCTACAGATACTGGAAAAACCGTCCTGAAAAACCAGACGGCAGACGGGCTGTATTACGCAGTCAGGTACTTGAGTTGCATAACATCAGGTTCTGCCGGGGCAAGAAGCATCGCCACAATGGCAACCCTGAGAGGCTTCAGAATGGGGCGCTGGCTTGCCGGCAGGCTCATGAAAGAACTGGGACTGGTCAGTTGCCAGCAGCCTGCGCACCGTTATAAACGAGGTGGTCGTGAACATGTCACTATCCCGAATCACCTTGGGCGGCAGTTCGCAGTGACAGAGCCAAATCAGGTATGGTGCGGCGACGTGACGTACATCTGGACGGGGAAACGTTGGGCATACCTTGCCGTTGTTCTCGACCTGTTTGCAAGGAAACCGGTAGGTTGGGCAATGTCGTTCTCTCCGGACAGCAGACTGACCATCAAAGCGCTGAAAATGGCCTAGGAAATCCGCAGTAAACCAGCCGGGGTAATGTTCCACAGCGATAGTAATAATGCCGGTATCAGTTTTTATCATCACTCTGTTTGCTGTTTAACCAGACTGGTGTGATTACTGATGCAGTGAAGACCTTCCCGCATCCTGACTCACACAGCGATCGACCCTTTGTGTCCTGCCCTGGACCTGTCGGTTGCCGGAAGCGCCTTCATGCGAGGCGTCTCCTCACCGATGCGCGTGACTCAAGAAGGGCCTGACGGTTTGTCTCGTTACTGTCCTGTCCGGGTTATCTGTCTGGAGATTCAACTCTGTTTCCTCACAGGAGCTCTGTTATGGCAGGTAAAGTTACGGAAACCGCTGTTGTGGGTGGCGTGGATACACATAAAGATCTGCACGTTGCCGCTGTCGTAGATCAGAACAATAAAGTTCTGGGGACCCAGTTTTTCTCCACAATACGGCAAGGTTACCGGCAGATGCTGGCATGGATGACTTCGTTTGGGGCATTAAAGCGAATTAGTGTTGAGTGTACTGGCACCTATGGATCAGGTCTGCTTCGCTATTTACAGAATGCCGGGTTAGACGTTCTTGAGGTGACTGCGCCAGATCGGATGGAGCGACGCAAACGGGGTAAAAGTGACACGATTGATGCTGAATGTGCCGCTCACGCCGCATTCTCCCGAATAAGAACCGTCACACCCAAAACGCGCAATGGCATGATTGAGTCTCTGCGGGTATTAAAAACTTGCCGAAAAACAGCAATATCAGCCCGCAGAGTCGCTCTCCAGATTATCCATTCCAATATTATCTCTGCCCCGGATGAATTACGTGAACAGCTCAGAAATATGACGCGCATGCAGCTCATCAGGACTCTGGGATCCTGGCGGCCTGATGCCAGTGAATACCGCAATGTTACCAACGTTTATCGTATTTCATTAAAGTCCCTTGCCCGACGCTATCTCGAGTTACATGACGAAATCGCTGATTTGGATGTCATGATTGCGGCAATTGTCGATGAGCTGGCGCCTGAACTGATTAAACGTAATGCTATTGGATACGAAAGCGCTTCGCAGTTGCTGATCACGGCAGGAGACAATCCCCAACGATTAAGATCAGAATCAGGTTTTGCGGCACTGTGTGGTGTCAGCCCTGTTCCCGTATCTTCAGGAAAAACGAATCGTTATCGACTTAACCGGGGTGGAGATCGTGCTGCAAATAGTGCACTTCACATCATTGCCATCGGACGTTTGCGAACTGACGATAAAACGAAGGAATATGTCGCCAGACGAGTAGCGGAAGGGCATACAAAAATGGAAGCAATACGCTGCCTGAAGCGCTATATCTCACGCGAAGTTTATACATTACTGCGTAATCAAAACAGGCAGCTCAACAGCATCCCGATAACGGCTTGACTCTTAGAAGGGCGTCCAGGGCAGCCACTATACAAGCAGGCAGTTCCGGCAGTTACTGTGGCGTTACCAGATCAAACAGAGTCTGAGTCGACGAGGAAATTGCTGGGATAACAGCCCGATGGAGCGCTTCTTCAGGAGTCTGAAAAACGAGTGGATACCGGTGACGGGTTACATGAACTTCAGCGATGCTGCCCATGAAATAACGGACTATATCGTTGGGTATTACAACGCGCTCAGGCCGCACGAATATAACGGTGGGTTGCCACCAAATGAATCGGAAAACCGATACTGGAAAAACTCTAAAGCGGTGGCCAGTTTTTGTTGACCACTACAAAACACTGCTGAGATATTCAATTTTCCAGTGCCGGATGTGGCACAAAAGGAGCGGCGCGTGGCAGATCTCGACGATGGTTATACGCGCATTGCAAATGAGTTGCTGGAAGCTGTGATGCTGGCCGGATTAACACAGCACCAGTTTCTGGTCTTCCTGGCTGTCATGCGCAAAACATATGGCTTTAATAAAAGACTGGATTGGGTGAGCAACGAGCAACTTTCCGAATTGACCGGGATATTGCCGCACAAGTGTTCTGCTGCAAAAAGCGTTCTGGTAAAGCGTGGGATTTTTATTCAGAGCGGGCGGAATATCGGCATTAATAATGTGGTCAGTGAATGGTCAACATTACCCGAATCAGGTAAGAAAAATAAAGTTTACCTGAAAGAGGTAAATTTACCTGAATCAGGTAAGAAAAGTTTACCCAAATCAGGTAAACACAAAAGACAAACTAACAAAAGACAATATAAAACCTTTTTCGTCCGAGAATTCTGACGAATCCTCTGACCAGCCAGAAAACGATCTTCCTGTGGTGAAACCGGATGCTGCAATTCAGAGCGGCAGCAAGTGGGGGACAGCAGAAGACCTGATCGCCGCAGAGTGGATGTTTGACATGGTGAAGACCATCGCGCCATCAGCCAGAAAACCGAATTTGCAGGGTGGGCTAACGATATCCGCCTGATGCGTGAACGTGACGGACGTAACCACCGCGACATGTGTGTACTGTTCCGCTGGGCATGCCAGGACAACTTTTGGTCTGGTAACGTGCTGAGCCCGGCCAAACTTCGCGACAAGTGGACCCAACTCGAAATCAACCGTAACAAACAACAGGCTGGCGTGACAGCCGGAAAACCAAAACTCGACCTGACAAACACTGACTGGATTTACGGGGTGGATTTATGAAAAACATCGCCGCACAGATGGTTAACTTTGACCGTGAGCAGATGCGTCGGATCGCCAACAATATGCCGGAACAGTACGACGAAAAGCCGCAGGTACAACAGGTAGCGCAGATCATCAATGGTGTGTTCAGCCAGTTACTGGCAACTTTCCCGGCGAGCCTGGCTAACCGGGACCAGAACGAACTGAACGAAATTCGCCGCCAGTGGGTGCTGGCTTTCCGGGAAAACGGGATCACCACAATGGAACAGGTTAACGCAGGAATGCGCGTAGCCCGTCGGCAGAATCGACCATTCCTGCCATCACCCGGGCAGTTTGTTGCATGGTGCCGTGAAGAAGCATCCGTTATTGCCGGACTGCCAAACGCCAGCGAGCTGGTTGATATGGTTTACGAGTATTGCCGGAAGCGTGGCCTGTATCCGGATGCAGAGTCTTATCCGTGGAAATCAAACGCGCACTACTGGCTGGTTACTAGCCTGTACCAGAATATGCGGGCCAATGCGCTTACTGATACGGAATTACGGCGCAAGGCTGCCGATGAACTGACTTGTATGACCGCGCGAATTAACCGTGGTGAGGCGATACCTGAACCAGTAAAACAACTTCCTGTCATGGGCGGTAGACCTCTAAATCGTGTTCAGGCGCTGGCGAAGATCGCAGAAATCAAAGCTAAGTTCGGGCTGAAAGGAGTGATGAAATAGAGCTAAAGTATTAGCTTAAAAATAAAGTATACCTAGCGAATATAATCTAGGACTAGTTGTTATGCCCGAAATGATTGATTGCGTGAGTAACAAAGTGTCTCTTCCATTGTTGTGAAATCATTTAGCCATAAAGTTTATGCAGAGATTTTATTTTATTTTTGAGTTGATTTTTTTGTAACGATCTGTATATTTCGCGCCTCTTGTCATACCAGTTATTTTTTTCATTATATTCATAACGTTGATTGAACTATGACCACTGTGAATAAAAAGTTAAAAAAAACTGCATCTGGCGCGATTACATGGTCGGTAATTGTTACCCAGATATTATCTCCAGTTTCTCTTTCTTTGATCCCAGCAAACAGTTTTGCATCATCTGGTAATAAAGATGTTACGCAAACTTATGCCAGCGATGAGCATGCAAATAAAGTGGCCTCATTTGCAGCAAGTGCAGGTCAGAGCCTGGCGAATAATAATGCAAGTAGTTTTGCTGTAAATACTTTATCAACTCAGGCGACAAAAGAGGTCGTCGACTGGTTGCAACAATATGGCAATGCGCGCATCAAGCTTAATGTCGATGATTCTTTTTCCTTGAAGGATTCATCATTCGACTTTTTATATCCATGGCTGGATACTCAGGATTATGTGTTATTCAGTCAGACATCACTACATCGTACTGATGACCGAAATCAGACCAATATTGGTTTGGGGATTCGTCATTTCACTCCTGATAACGCAATGTTGGGTGCGAATGTTTTTTATGATTACGATTTAAGTCGCAGTCACTCTCGTGCAGGTTTTGGGGTTGAGTACTGGAGGGATTATTTCAGGCTTGGTGTAAATACCTATTTTGGTCTATCTGACTGGAAGAACAGTCGGGATATTGATGATTATCTGGAAAGACCTGCAAATGGCTGGGATTTTTCTGCTGAAGGATGGCTACCTGCTTATCCGCAATTAGGGGCATCTATTCAGTTTGAAAAATATTATGGTAAAAATGTCGGGTTATTTGGAAGCGATAACCTTCAGGAAAACCCTTACGCAGTTACTGGGGGAATTTCTTATACACCAGTTCCTCTGATTAAGTTTTCTGCACAGCATAAGCAAGGACAGAGCAACGTTCACGATACAACCTTCGGTGTTGAGTTTAATTATCGCCCGGGCGTTTCCCTGGCTGAACAGCTTAGCAGCGATAATGTTGCAGTTATGCGAGAAGTCCAGAATCGGCGTTATGATTTTGTTGAACGAAATAACAACATTGTTCTGGAGTACAAGAAGAAGCATGCACTGAAAATCAGTTTGCCAGAGTCTGTTCAGGGGGAGGGGGAATCAATCATCCCTGTAACACTGACAATCAACAATGCTAGTGGTGGTATCAAGTCTGTACAGTGGAATGATAGTGCATTCACTGCGGCTGGCGGCAAGATCAGTGGAAATGGCACATCATGGCAGATCACTTTACCGGCTTATAAAAGCGAAGGTGTAAATTCGTGGAATGTTGGAGCCACAGTCCAGGATAACAGAGGCAATGTTTCCAACTATGCCGTTATGAATATCAGCGTTAATAATAGTGGTGTCTCGACAGCGGATTCATCTTTTACGCTGGATGGGGATTCGTCTCCGACGATCTCTGCTGATGGTCAATCCACTTATCCAATAGTATTAAGCCTGAAAGACAGTAACGGTAAGGCATTAACCGGACTGGCTGATGACATTGAAATGTCTGTGGAATTTACTGCGGATAGCAATAGTGCTCGACAGCGTGAAACGGTAACTGCTCCGTCATTAGGCGCGGTAGAGGAAATCTCTGCTGGTGTATATCGCTCTGTTCTGGCTGCTGGTTCGCAGGCTGGGACGGTACGTGTAACTGCAAAAGTTCAGGGAAAAACATTTACTCTCAGTATTAAGCAAACAGCAGCAACAGAACCTGATTCTGAGGTCAGTGCTGTTTTAACCGCTGCACCAGCAGAACAGGTAGTTGGTTACAATATCAATCTACAACTGGCAGTGAAGGATTCACAAGGAAATGCAATCACTGGTGATAACACTCTGAGCTTTTATGCTCTTAACCAGGCAGAAGGAGTCGAGTTTGGGACTGTAACGGAAAAAGACGGTGTCTATAGCGCGACAGTAACTTCAAAACGAGCTGGTAAGATTACTATCGGTGTTAAATCTGATAGTCATGATTTCTCAGGTGTTAAGAAAGAAATCACCTTTATTGAGGACCGGCAGCAGGTTACATTCTCTCAGTTTGAAGCCAGCCAAAATAATGCATTGGCTGATGGAAAACAGAGAAATATGGTAACTGTAAGCCTTGCGGACCGTTTCGGCAATGTTGTTCCTGGTTATGCTGTCACATTGTCTTTACCAGCAGGGATAACTCAAGTTGGTGGTGAACATGCTGTTTCAACTGACGAAAATGGTAATGCTATTTTTGCGTTAATAAGCTCCACTCCGGGGTCTTACGTGATTACAGCTCATGCTGGTTCTCAGATGTCTACTGAGTTAACAGTGACCTTTGCATCAAATATGACCGGAGCTTCACTGTCACTGACGCCTGAAAGCAGTAGTTTAATTTCCAATATTCCTGCTAATGGTAAGGATGCAGCGGTATTAGATGTGCAGCTGACAAATACGAATGCGTCGGTCAATGGGCAAAAGATTCAGCTCATCACCTCATCTGAAGGATTATCTGTACCAACAAATATCGTGACTGATTCAACAGGGCATGTTTCTGTTCCGCTTACAACGGTGAAAGCTGGTGAGTACACGGTGACTGCACGGGTGACTGACGGTTCCCATAGCGTGGAATCTGGCAGCGTTAAGTTAACTTTTGTGCCCGATGTTGCTTCTGCAGAACTTACTATGAGTGTATCAAAACAGGAGATTGTGGCCGATGGCAGTGAAAACGCAACAGTAAACATTCAGTTGGTTGATGCGAATAACAATGCGTTTACAGGTGAGGTGGATTTAACGATTACACCATCGACGGGAGCATCATTGACCAGTAGTAATCTGCAACTGGATGCTCATGGACAGGCAACAACGCAGTTCACTGCATCGAAATCAGGCCAGTACACAATTCAGGCCGAGTATGTTCTGGATGGGAAACGCATAACCGCAAGCCAGAATATTGATGCCGTGACGGATGTGAAGGGGGCTGTGTTGGAGATCACATCATCTGCATCTTCGGCTGTAGTGAGCGATACCAACAATCTGGTATTTACGTTACTGTTGAAAAGTAAGTCAGGCGAAGCATTAAGTGGTCGAGCATTGAATGTTAAGACATCTGGGCCGTCTAAATATGGTGCGTTGGTGGTTGATAAAACCACAGTAACGACTGATGAGAACGGTCAGGCTACGGTAAGCGTACATGGTCGAACGGTTGGTTCGTATAAATTAACGGCGACCTTAAACGAACTTGGCAGTGATGTTAGCGCGGTGAAATCATTCTCCCTGTACGCTGATGACGCAAATGGAGTATTGACTCTAACAAAAGATCCTGGTTATGAGACAAACGATGGCTCTCCAGTAGGTATTTATGCTCGATTTGTCGATCATTTTGGAAACCCATTATCTGGTACGGTTGAGTTTTCTGCTGGTAGTGAAGATAGTCCAGACTCTCAACGGGTCAAAATGGAGCCTGCTACAGTAACGTTACACTGGACAGGTAATGCAGCTTCGGAATTCAGCACCTATGAAAGTGGTTATCACTGGATTAAGGCCAAAATAACGAATAGCAAAAATACATATGAGAAAACAATAAGGACTTATGTTGTAAAACTACCTGAAAAGGATAGTTAACAAAATTGAATGGGGAGGGCTTAGCCCTCCCTCTTTTTACAGGTTAGCGTTTGGGTTTTGTTGTTGGGGAGCTGTTTTTATAGGCGCTCCCAGGTTTTTAGTAAACCACTCAACGACTCTGTTTATAATAATTGGCTGATACCATGTCTTATCGCCATGCTCGGCCCCTTCTACCAGCACGTACTCAGCGTTATCGCCGTTCTTCTTCAACATCCTGAATAGTTTGGCGCTTTGCTCAGGTGAAACCAGAGTGTCTTTGCTACCATGCATAATAAGAAATGGGGGTTTTACTCCTTTCATATGTCCGATTGGACTGGCGTTTAGCGCTTTTTCTTTTGACGCTGTGATGGGGGCTCCCGCAAAATTTCTGAATGCAGGGCCATTGATCATTAAGGCTTCGGTTACGGCAGGAGAGCGATGAACCTCCTGCACTGATTCAGGGAACCCCTCGCCAATATTCAACAAGTCAGAAATCCCATAAAGTGTGGCAACTGCCTGAACATCTGAGGATTGCTGAAGAAAGTCACCTTTATCAAAGGTTTTGTCACCATTTGTAGTTCCCATCATCTGAGCAAGCCATCCACCGGCAGAGTCACCCAGAACTCCGATTCTTTGAGGATCAATCCCATAATTGCTGGCATGCTCTCTCAGGTAACGTATTGCAGCTTTTCCATCCTCAACTGGTGCTGGAAATGTATCAGGAATTGTTCTGTATTCTACAGCGGCCACAACAAAACCAGCTTCTGCCAGAGCCATTCTCATTTCAATAAATTTGTCATGTTCAGAAGACATGAATCCGCCGCCGGGATAATAAATAATGGCTGGTTTTAAATCATTTGTTCGCGGGACAAGAACTGACATGTGAAGCTGTCTGACAGAACGAGTTCCTTTTATCTGGGAATAAACAACATCACCAATGAGATCGACTTGGTTTCTGGTCGGTGAAACACTAATGATATCTGCACCCGGGGTGTAACCAGGAAGATTAGTCTGGACAGGTGTTGCACAACTCCCGACCGACATGGCCATTGACATACCATACAATAGTGTTGCAGATGATAATATCTTGTTAATTTTCATGTTTTACATGCCTTGACTTATCGGATGAAATTCTCTTACTGAATTTAACGGCAGTTTAATAGCCGTACAACTCGTGGTAGCCAGGGAAATATCCCAGTCGTGGTTAAGGTTGTACTTGACGGCTATTATTTCAACAATGCTTAAAGTGAGAGCTTAAGGTTATGCGTATGTTTTACAGTCCGAGTAGATTCTGACCAATAGCTTCTTTGTATAATTCTGTCAGAAATAAATCTTGGCTTGCATGAAGTTTGAGACCTTATCTTGTTTGATTATGAATAATCAATTCGCCATAATTGTATCACCGGAGCCTGAACAACTCCGGTGACTTCTGCGCTAAACGGGGACGTTTATGCGCACACACAATCCAAACTCTCTTCTCCCTTCACAGATGCAGAAATGCACCTGCGTTTTTTTGCATCCAGCGTCTGACCTCTGTGGAGGTGAAGCGTGAACCTACCACAAGATGGCATCAAACTGCATCGCGGTAACTTCATCGCTATCGGCCAGCAGATCCAGCCTTATCTGGAGGACGGAAAATGCTTTCGCATGGTGCTTAAACCGTGGCGTGAGAAACGCAGTCTTTCCCAGAATGCACTCAGCCATATGTGGTACAGCGAAATCAGTGAATACCTCATCAGCAGGGGGAAATCGTTCGCTACCGCAGCATGGGTAAAAGATGCTCTCAAACACACATACCTCGGTTATGAAACCAAGGACCTGGTTGATGTCGTAACCGGCGAAATCACTACTATCCAGTCGTTACGCCATACCTCCGATCTTGATACCGGAGAGATGTATGTCTTCCTGTGTAAGGTTGAAGCCTGGGCGATGAATATTGGCTGCCACCTGACTATTCCGCAGAGCTGCGAGTTCCAGCTGCTGCGCGACAAGCAGGAGGCGTAATGGCTACACCGCTTATTCGTGTCATGAACGGACACATCTACAAAGTACCAAATCGTCGTAAGTGTAAACCTGAGCTGAAGCCATCCGAAATACCAACACTGCTCGGGTATACCGCCAGCCTGGTTGATAAAAAATGGTTGCGACTGGCAGCAAGGAGGAATCATGGCTGATTTAAGAAAAGCAGCGCGTGGTCGGGAATGCCAGGTAAGAATCCCTGGCGTATGTAATGGCAATCCTGAAACGTCAGTACTGGCACATATCCGGCTGGCTGGATTGTGCGGTACCGGTATCAAACCGCCAGACCTGATTGCCACCATTGCATGTTCTGCCTGCCACGACGAAATCGACCGTCGCACGCATTTTGTTGACGCTGGATATGCAAAAGAATGCGCGCTGGAAGGTATGGCGAGAACACAGGTTATCTGGTTGAAAGAGGGGGTTATTGAGGCGTGAATACCTACAGCATCACATTACCCTGGCCTCCGAGCAATAATCGCTATTACCGCCATAATCGTGGGCGCACGCACGTCAGCGCAGAGGGGCAGGCATACTGCGATAACGTCGCCCGAATCATTAAAAACGCAATGCTGGATATCGGCTTGGCTATGCCAGTGAAAATCAGCATTGAGTGCCACATGCCGGATCGCCGTCGCCGTGACCTTGATAATCTGCAAAAGGCCGCTTTTGACGCACTCACCAAAGCAGGTTTCTGGCTGGATGATGCTCAGGTCGTTGATTACCGCGTTGTGAAGATGCCCGTTACCAAAGGTGGGAAGCTGGAGCTGACTATCACTGAACTGGGAGATGAATGATGTTTGAGTCTTATATGGCAGAGCGTCTTCGCCGCCGCTGGGTGCGCCTGCGCTTATATCGTTTTCCTGGTTCTGTTTTGACCGATTACCGAATACTGAAGAATTACGCCAAAACCCTGACAGGAGCAGGAGTATGAAGTCAGAGATAACAATCAACTAATACTGTTTTGTTGATTTTTGCTTGTAATTGGCGTTCTGGTCTGATTTTTGTGGAGTAAGTTGATGCGTGATATTCAGATGGTTCTTGAGCGTTGGGGAGCGTGGGCGGCTAATAATCATGAAGATGTGACCTGGTCGTCCGTTGCCGCCGGTTTTAAGGGATTAATTCCTTCAAAAGTAAAATCTCGCCCGCAATGTTGTGACGATGACGCGATGATCATTTGCGGGTGCATGGCCCGTCTGAAAAAGAACAACAGCGATTTACACGATTTATTAGTAGATTATTATGTATGTGGTATGACATTCATGTCACTGGCAAGTAAGCATTGCTGCTCGGATGGTTATATCGGGAAAAGGTTACAGAAGGCTGAGGGCATAATTGAAGGGATGTTAATGGCATTAGATATCCGGTTAGATATGGATATCGTTGCTAATAATTCTAATTGATATGCAATTGTTTACTAAAAGTTATTAAAAATGGGGCGTGGAAACGCCCCCAAAATAAAGGGTAATATATAACAGAAGGTTTATATAGTAAGAAGCAAGGTAGTGCTTCTAAAGGAAGTGGCTTGAGGGCTCCACTTATATGTTGCGGAGGCAAAGCCTCCCGCAACATATCTTTTTCGTAAGTCAGATTAGAACTGATAAACCAGACCTACAGCGACGATGTCGTCGGTATCAATACCAGCTGTTTTGGTAAACTTACTATCGTCAATTAAGTTGATTTTGTAATCAACAAAAGTGGACATGTTTTTATTAAAGTAGTAAGTAGCACCGACATCGACATACTTGACTAAGTCTCGGTCACCATGAACACCAAGGTCTTTACCTTTTGACTGAAGGTAAGCAACAGATGGTCGCAGACCGAAGTCAAACTGATATTGTGCTACTGCTTCAAAGTTTTGTGCTTTGTTTGCAATATGGTTATTACCAAAAACGGTCATATTCTGAGTTTCAGAATATGTGGTAGCCAGATAGATATTGTTCGCATCATATTTCAGGCCTGCAGCCCATACTTCCGCATTTTTGCCGGAGGCATTGAATTTGCTCTTACCATAGGCGACCTGACCGTCAGTGCGATCTGATTTAGCATAGGTTGCACCCACGCCGAATCCTTCATACTCATAAGTAGTGGAGAAACCGAAACCATCACCATTGGCTTCAGTTACGTCAGTGCGGTCATTTTTACCCTGATACTGAGCAGCAAAGTTCAGACCATCAACCAGACCAAAGAAGTCGTTGTTACGATAGGTTGCAACACCTGTGGTGCGACCAGTCATGAACACATCTGTTTGGGTCCAGGTATCGCCACCGAATTCTGGCAGAACGTCGGTCCATGCACCGATATCGTATGCTACACCGTAGTTACGGCCATAATCGATGGAGCCGTAGTCACCGAATTTCAGGCCAGCGAAGGCAAGACGGGTTTTATCTTTGGAAGAACCTTGAGATTCAGCACGGTTGCCTTTGAATTCATATTCCCACTGACCGAAACCAGTCAGTTGATCGTTGATTTGGGTTTCACCTTTGAAGCCAAGACGGGCATAAGTAGTATCACCATCATCTGCATCATTAGAGGAGAAGTAGTGCTTGGCATTAACTTTCCCGTATAGATCCAGCTTGTTACTGTCTTTATTATAAATTTCAGCTGCCTGAGCAGACATCGCCATCAGTACTGATGCAGCTACAGCAGAAATTGCCACTGTTAATTTTTTCATTGTACGCCCTTTTTTTTGAACTATTATTAAAAAATGATGTCACTGCGCGATAAATATTCATCTAATCAATGCGATTATTTCAAGATGTAAGTTTTAGTTTCTCATTTAATTTGTGAAGTAGATCTCTATTTTTATCTGAACCTTTTCTATCTAATCCTATTCATGGCTCTTGTTTGAACGAAAATAAATCTATTAGCTAATTTATATTAATGGCACTTATTTATAAGCGCCCTATAATTCTTTAACTTAATTTAAACAAACTAAAAATAACATCGGAAATTATTCATTGGTTATTTGTTGAAGTTTTCTTATGTATTTGTGGTGGTGTTTTGAACACTCGGTGGCATTCTCACAAATATCATTTAGTAGTTTACGTACGTAAAAAATTGGTTATGCTGTTAAGAGTGGTTACTTCGTCACACAGCTTAAACCCGCCGTCGAGCGGGTTTTTCCATTTTTTGAGTCTCGATATTAGCTGATAACCCAATACCTGAGTTATTCACTGACTCCGAATCTGTTACGTTTCTGCCTTTATTGCGATACGTAGTATCCCCTTAATTTACACCCGCTTTGTCTGCGGGGTGGGGTTATGAAATCCATGGATAAGTTAACAACGGGTGTCGCCTATGGCACCTCAGCAGGTAGTGCCGGGTACTGGTTTTTACAGTTGCTCGATAAAGTCACGCCCTCACAGTGGGCGGCAATAGGTGTGCTGGGTAGTCTGGTATTTGGCTTGCTGACGTATCTGACAAACCTTTATTTCAAGATTAAAGAAGATAAGCGTAAGGCTGCGAGAGGTGAATAATGTCGCCATCATTACGCAAGGCTATTGCTGCTGCTATTGGTGGTGGGGCTGTTGCCATAGCGTCTGTGCTCATCACTGGTCCGAGTGGTGACGATGGCCTGGAAGGTGTCAGCTACATACCATACAAAGATATTGTTGGTGTATGGACTGTATGTCACGGGCATACAGGAAAAGACATCATGCTCGGTAAAACGTATAAAGGCAGCAGTAAGGGGCATACCCCGCGCGAAGCGAAGGACAACCTGAAATCCACGCAGTTACTGAGTGTGATCGATGCCATCAGCGAAGGGCCGATTGAAGGTCCGGTGGATGGGTTAAAAAGCGTGCTACTGAACAGTACGCCGGTGCTGGACACTGAGGGGAATACCAATATCTCCGGTGTCACGGTGGTGTTCCGGGCAGGTGAGCAGGAGCAGACTCCGCCGGAGGGGTTTGAATCCTCCGGCTCCGAGACGGTGCTGGGTACGGAAGTGAAATACGACACGCCGATCACCCGCACCATCACGTCGGCAAACATCGACCGTCTGCGTTTTACCTTCGGTGTGCAGGCACTGGTGGAAACCACTTCAAAGGGTGACCGGAATCCGTCGGAAGTTCGCCTGCTGGTTCAGATACAGCGTAACGGTGGCTGGGTGACGGAAAAAGACATCACCATTAAGGGCAAAACCACCTCGCAGTATCTGGCCTCGGTGGTGGTGGATAACCTGCCTCCGCGCCCGTTCAATATCCGGATGCGCAGGATGACACCGGACAGCACCACAGACCAGCTGCAGAACAAAACGCTCTGGTCGTCATACACCGAAATCATCGATATGAAACAGTGCTACCCGAACACGGCACTGGTCGGTGTGCAGGTGGACTCGGAGCAGTTCGGCAGTCAGCAGGTGAGTCGTAATTATCATCTGCGCGGGCGCATTCTGCAGGTGCCGTCGAACTATAACCCGCAGACGCGACAATACAGCGGTATCTGGGACGGAACGTTAAAACCGGCATACAGCAACAACATGGCCTGGTGTCTGTGGGATATGCTGACCCATCCGCGCTACGGCATGGGGAAACGTCTTGGTGCGGCGGATGTGGACAAATGGGCGCTGTATGTCATCGGCCAGAATTGCGACCAGTCGGTGCCGGATGGTTTTGGTGGCACGGAGCCGCGCATCACCTGTAATGCCTGGCTGACCACACAGCGTAAGGCGTGGGATGTTCTCAGTGATTTCTGCTCGGCGATGCGCTGTATGCCGGTATGGAACGGGCAGACGCTGACGTTCGTGCAGGACCGGCCGTCGGATAAGGTGTGGACCTATAACCGCAGTAATGTGGTGATGCCGGATGATGGCGCGCCGTTCCGCTACAGTTTCAGCGCCCTGAAGGACCGCCATAATGCCGTTGAGGTGAACTGGATTGACCCGGATAACGGCTGGGAGACGGCGACAGAGCTTGTGGAGGACACGCAGGCCATTGCCCGTTACGGTCGTAACGTCACGAAGATGGATGCCTTTGGCTGTACCAGTCGGGGGCAGGCACACCGAGCCGGGCTGTGGCTGATTAAAACGGAACTGCTGGAAACGCAGACCGTGGATTTCAGCGTGGGCGCAGAAGGGCTTCGCCATGTGCCGGGCGATGTTATTGAAATCTGCGATGATGACTATGCGGGTATCAGCATCGGCGGGCGCGTGCTGGCGGTGAACAGCCAGACCCGGACGCTGACGCTCGACCGTGAAATCACTCTGCCATCCTCCGGTACCACGCTGATAAGCCTGGTTGACGGAAGCGGCAATCCGGTCAGCGTGGAGGTCCAGTCCGTCACCGACGGCGTGAAGGTAAAAGTGAGCCGGGTTCCTGACGGCGTTGCCGGATACAGCGTGTGGGGGCTGAAGTTGCCGACGTTGCGCCAGCGCCTGTTCCGCTGCGTGAGTATCCGTGAGAACGATGACGGCACGTATGCCATCACTGCCGTGCAGCATGTACCGGAAAAAGAGGCCATCGTGGATAACGGGGCGCACTTTGACGGCGACCAGAGCGGCACGGTGAATGGTGTCACGCCGCCAGCGGTGCAGCACCTGACTGCCGAAGTCACCGCAGACAGCGGGGAATATCAGGTGCTGGCGCGCTGGGACACGCCGAAGGTGGTGAAGGGGGTGAGCTTTATGCTTCGCCTGACCGTGGCAGCGGATGACGGCAGTGAGCGGCTGGTCAGCACGGCCCGGACGACGGAAACCACATACCGCTTCACGCAACTGGCGCTGGGGCGGTACACGCTGACAGTCCGGGCGGTAAATGCGTGGGGGCAGCAGGGCGATCCGGCGTCGGTATCGTTCCGGATTGCCGCACCGGCAGCACCGTCGAGGATTGATCTGACGCCGGGCTATTTTCAGATAACCGCCACGCCGCATCTTGCCGTTTATGACCCGACGGTACAGTTTGAATTCTGGTTCTCGGAAAAGCGGATTACCGATATCAGGCAGGTTGAAACCACAGCCCGCTATCTTGGCACGGCGCTGTACTGGATAGCTGCCAGTATCAATATTAAGCCGGGCCATGATTATTATTTTTATATCCGCAGTGTGAATACTGTTGGCAAATCGGCATTCGTGGAGGCTGTCGGTCAGGCGAGCGATGATGCTTCCGGCTATCTGGATTTTTTCAAAGGCCAGATAACTGAATCCCATCTCGGCAAGGAGCTGCTGGAAAAAGTCGAGCTGACGGAGGATAACGCCAGCAAACTGGAGGAGTTTTCGAAAGAGTGGAAAGACGCCAACGATAAATGGAATGCCATGTGGGGCGTCAAAATTGAGCAGACCGAAGACGGCAGGCATTATGTCGCGGGTATTGGCCTCAGCATGGAGGATACGGAGGAAGGCAAACTGAGCCAGTTCCTGGTTGCCGCTAACCGTATCGCGTTTATTGACCCGGCAAACGGGAATGAAACGCCGATGTTTGTGGCGCAGGGCAACCAGATATTCATGAACGAAGTGTTCCTGAAGTATCTGACGGCTCCCACCATTACCAGCGGCGGCAATCCGCCGGTATTTTCCCTGACACCGGACGGGCGGTTGACGGCGAAAAATGCCGATATCAGCGGTAACGTGAATGCGAACTCAGGGACGCTCAATAATGTCACGATTAACCAGAACTGTCGGATTCTGGGAAAACTGTCTGCCAACCAGATTGAAGGTGATATTGTCAAAACGGTGGGAAAAGCCTTTCCGAGAAATGGCAGTTATGCCAGCGGTACAATAACGGTCACTGTGTACGATGACCAGGCTTTTGACCGTCAGATAGTAATCCCACCCGTTCTGTTTCGCGGTGGTAAGCATGAAAACTTCAACAGCAACAACCAACAGTCATACTGGTATTCAACCTGTAAGCTGCAGGTACTGAAGAACGGACAGGAAATCTTTCAGCAACCCGCGACGGATGTCAGCAGGGTATTTTCATCCGTCATTGATATGCCAGCGGGACACGGCCATGTCACCCTGACTTTCAATGTTTCTTCATATGGTGCAAATAACTGGACGCCAACGACCAGTATCAGCGACCTTCTTGTTGTCGTGATGAAGAAATCAACAGCCGGTATCAGTATCAGTTGAATTTTATAACCCAAATACGGGCGCCAGAAATGGCGCCTTTTTTATTTGTGGAGTGAATATGGCAGTACAGATTTCAGGCGTGCTGAAAGACGGTGCAGGAAAACCAATACAGAACTGTACTATTCAGCTCAAAGCAAAGCGTAACAGCACCACGGTACTGGTGAACACGGTGGCCTCTGAAAATCCGGATGAAGCCGGGCGTTACAGCATGGATGTTGAGTATGGCCAGTACAGCGTCACCCTGCTGGTTGAAGGTTTTCCGCCTTCACATGCCGGGACCATTACCGTCTATGAAGGTTCCAGACCAGGTACGCTGAATGATTTTCTCGGCGCCATGACGGAAGATGATGTCATGCCGGAGGCACTGCGCCGTTTTGAGCTGATGGTGAATGAAGTGGCACGTCATGCCGGAGCATCATCACAGAGCGCAGCGGCAGCAAAGAAATCCGAAACTGCTGCGGCATCATCGAAGAACGCGGCGAAAACCTCAGAAACGAATGCAGCTAACAGCGCACAGGCGGCAGCGGCCTCGCAGACTGCATCGGCAAACTCCGCGACAGCAGCCAAAAAATCAGAAACCAGCGCGAAAAACAGCGAGACAGCCACAAAGGCCAGCGAAAAAAACGCAAAATCCAGCCAGACGGCAGCGAAAACCAGTGAGACGAATGCCAAAGACAGTGAAGCCAACGCAAAGGTGAGCGAAACAGCGGCGGCGAACTCGGCGAAAGCATCGGCAGCAAGCCAGACGGCAGCAAAAGCAAGTGAAGATGCTGCCAGAGAATACGCAAACCAGACAGCAGAGCCGTACAGATATGTTTTACAGCCGCTGCCGGATGTGTGGATACCCTTTAATGATTCGCTGGATATGATTACGGGCTATTCTCCGGGTTATAAAAAAGTGAAGATTGGTGATAATGTGGTTCAGGTTGCCAGTGATAAACAGGTTAATTTCAGTCGCGCATCAACGGCAACATATATCAACAAATCTGGCGAACTGAAAACGGCGGAAATTAATGAGCCGCGATTTGAGTGTGATGGCCTGCTTATTGAGGGACAAAGAACGAACTACATGCTCAATTCGGAAAGTCCAGCCAGCTGGGGGAAGTCATCAAACATGGATGTGCCCGAAACCGGGACGGATAGTTTTGGTTTTACTTATGGAAAGTTTGTCTGCAACGATTCTCTGGTTGGGCAAACTTCGGCTATTAATATGGCATCAATTGCTGCAACAAAGTCAGTTGATGTCTCAGGCGATAACAAGTACGTGACAACCTCATGCCGTTTTAAAACAGAACGACAGGTAAGGTTACGTATACGGTTTGATAAGTATGATGGTAGTGCAACAACTTTTCTTGGCGATGCGTACATTGATACGCAAACGCTTGAAATTAATATGACAGGTGGTGCTGCCGGCAGAATTACGGCACGAGTCAGGAAGGATAAGACCACGGGCTGGATTTTTGCAGAGGCAACGATTCAGGCAATTGATGGTGAGTTAAAAATAGGCTCTCAGATACAGTATTCTCCTGAGCAGGGTGGGGCAACAGTATCTGGTGACTATATTTATCTTGCCACCCCACAAGTAGAGAATGGGCCGTGTGTATCATCATTTATTATTTCAGGAGGCAGCGCAACGACAAGAGCCAGTGATTTGGTTAGTATCCCCACCAGAAATAATCTTTATAAGTTACCATTTACTTTTTTACTTGAGATTCATAAAAACTGGGATATTGCACCAAACGCCGCACCCCGCGTGTGGGATATAGCAGCAGCCAATACCGGGCAATCAGCAATTGCAGCAATCAACAGAGGTAGTGGTAAGTTATATATGAGTCTGTCAAACCCTTCAGGCTCGTATGTTAATAGCGCAGCGACAGATGTATTTGCAGAGAAAACCACATTTGGATGTATTGCAAAAGCTGATGGTCACTTTCATGTGGTGACAAATGGTAAAGCGGTTAATGAAGTTTATTGTGAATATAATGGCGTGACCGCTGATAAAAATATCCGATTTGGAGGGCAGACGAATACTGGAGAACGACATCTGTTTGGCCATATTCGCAATTTCCGCATATGGCATAAAGAATTAAATGACAGGCAATTAAAAGAGGTCGTATGAAAGATTTAACTTTGAAGTTTCATGACAAACTGCAGTTTAAGGCCTTCCTGTCATCTCTTGGCTGGGCGGAAGATGAAGACCTCCAGAATAAACTGTTAGTTGATGAAATTGGTTTCACCTACACAGAAACAGGGGTAACAGAAGAGGGAGAACCTGTCTGTATCCGGAATGATGGTTATTTTGTCAACATTCGCATTCTTGATGACTTGTTTGATGTTTCTGTATTCTCTGATTATGTCGTGGAGCTGGAAACACCGCTTCGGGAATGGAGCTGAAAGGAGGAAATAATGGATATAAGCCCCTTACTTCATGCACTTTGTGCTGTGGCTGCGCAGATACTGGTTGGTCTTTTTACCGGAAACTGGGCTTACGGAGCGATAGCCGGTTGTACGTTCTTCATTGCGCGTGAACATACCCAGGCAGAATATCGCTGGATTGAAATGTTCGGGCATGGCAAGCGAATGAATATGCCGTGGTGGGGCGGTTTTGATCCGCGTGCTTGGGATGTGGCAAGCCTGATGGATTTTGCTGTGCCGGTGGTGGCGTGTCTGCTGGTCTGGCTGTTGGTTAATCGTGGGCGAAAAAAGGTGAGCTGTATATGCAACGGAGGAAGAAACCCCGTTGCTGGAAGCCAGGAAAAAGTATCGGGTGTTGCTGTCCTCGGATGTTGTGCTAATTGGGTGATAACAGATCCTGTGTATGGGAGTTTCCCTTTTTGCGTGCGTTGATGCTGGTAACGGCAAACGTCATGATGAACAAAACCGCGAATAAGACGACAATCGTCGGAGCTGGTGCGCTGTCGATAAAAAAGGACAACCAGACACCAGTCATTGACACTATTACCGATATGCCAGTCGCCAGTAGGAGCGCAATATGAAAGCGTTGTGTCAGGAGTACCGCAATGGCGCCAGGCGCAATGAGCAGAGAAATGGAGAGAATGATACCTACCGCTTTCAGCGTCGCCACAATGGTCAGAGAGACCATGCACAGCAGCCCATAATGCAGCCATCTCGTATGCAAACCGCTTACCTGCGCCTGTTGATAATCAAAGCTGAACAGCAAAAAATCCCGCCATTTTACGCTAATAACAAGTGTAACCAGCCCGGCAATAATCATCGTCTGGATTATATCGCCGATGGTTATCCCGAGCATGTCGCCGAAAAGAATATGGTCAAGATGTACGTCTGGTTTGACTGCAATATACAAAATCAGACCTGCGGCAAACATGCCAGAAAAAACAATCCCCATCACTGTATCTTGCTTGATTCGGCTGTTGTCTTTCAGGTATCCCGTCGCCACCGCGCAGAATACTCCGGCGACGAATGCCCCTGTAGCCAAAGGTAACCCCAGAATCCAGGCAAGCACGATGCCAGGAAAAACCGCATGACTCATCGCGTCACCCATCAGTGCCCAGCCTTTCAGGACCAGAAAGACCGACAGCAGCGCACAGGGTATGGAAACTACCAGTGAAATCAGCAGTGCGTGACTCATAAAGGTGAACTGCAGTGGCTCCAGTAATAATGCCATCATGAGCGATCCTCCAGCGCCTTATGCGCACGCCGACGATTTGCCAAAAGCCCATGGGTGGGCGCAAAGACAAATGCTAAAAGAAACAGCAGTGTCTGCGCCACCACGATGATTCCACCTGTCGCGCCGTCCAGAAAGTAACTGACCCACGCGCCGAGGAAACTGGTTACACTGCCAATAGTTACAGCAATCATGAGCAGGCGGGGAAAACGATCGGTTAACAACCATGCTGTTGCTCCGGGAGTCACCACCAGACAGATCACCAGAAAGGCACCAACCGTTTGCAGCGCCGCAACGGTCGAAACCGACAGCAGGGTGAAGAAGAGGAGTTTTAATCTGCCCGGATGCAATCCAATAGCACGGGCGTGATTCTCGTCGAAAAAGGTCACCATAAGATCTTTCCATTTGAAAAAAAGCACGATGATCGAGAGAATGCCAATGATAGTGAGTTGCAGGATATCCGCCGGATCGATTGCCAGAATATTGCCCAGGACGATGGTCTGAATGTTCACAGATGTCGGGTTCAATGACACCATAAACAGCCCCAGGCCAAAAAAGGACGAGAAGATCAGGCCGATGATGGCATCTTCTTTTAAGCGGGTGCGTTGGTTAAGAAACAGCATGCTGCCCGCAGCCAGTCCGCCGGAAAAGAAGGCTCCCAGAGAAAACGGAAGCCCCAGCATATATGCCCCCGCAACACCCGGGACAATAGAGTGCGACAACGCATCGCCAATCAGCGACCAGCCTTTTAGCATCAGATAGCATGACAGGAAAGCGCAGAGACCGCCGACCATCGCCGAGACCCACATCGCATTGAGCATATATTCATAGCTGAAGGGTTCCAGTAGCACGTTCATCTTTCTTCCCTCTGCACCGCTGACGGTCGATGAGCCACAAAAGGGCGTTCATCGTCAGTAATAATGCTTTCTTCCGAGCCGTTAAGTGTGACATGGCGCAGTACGCCGCTAAAAGCCAGCTCCAGGTTCTCGGCTGTAAAAGTGGTGTCTGTCGGCCCGCTTGCCAGGACGGTGCCTTTGACCATGACCGTATAATCGCAAAATGTCGTGACGGATCCGAGATTGTGCGTTGAGACAAGCATCGTTTTGCCTTCCGCGCGTAACTCCCTCAACAGGCTGATGATTTTGGCTTCGGTTTTCACATCAACGCCAGTAAAAGGTTCATCCAGCAGGATCACATCACCCTGCTGTGCAATCGCTCTCGCCAGAAAGACGCGTTTCTTTTGTCCACCGGAAAGCTCGCCGATTTGTCGATGGCGAAAATTCACCATATCGACACGTTCCAGCGCATCGGTGACAATTTGACGATCCCTCTTTTTGGCGATACGCAACATACCCATATGCCCATAGCGGCCCATCATCACCACATCTTCCACCAGTACAGGAAATGACCAGTCAACCTCTTCTGACTGAGGGACGTAGGCAACCAGGTTTTTCTGTAACGCCTGTCGCGTGGGAATACCCAGAACAGATATCTTTCCGCTGGTCAGACGCACAAATCCCATAATCGCTTTAAACAACGTCGATTTTCCGGAACCGTTTACCCCAACCAGAGCGGCAATAGATCCACTTGGTACTGTGAAGGATGCATCGCGCAGTGCTGTGTGCCCGTTACGCCAGGTGACAGCAACATCATTAACGACAATGCCTGCAGATTGCATCATTATTTCTCCCTTTTCCCGGCTTTAATTCCCTGTACCAGCGTACTGGTAGTAACCTTAAGAAGGTCGATATACGTCGGTACCGGGCCGTTTTCTGTGCTCAGGGAATCGACATAGAGCACACCGCCGTAGTGTGCGCCGGTTTCACGCGCAACCTGACGCGCTGGTTTATCGGAAATCGTACTCTCGCTAAAGACTGCCGGGATATGATTTTTCTTAACTATATCAACAACCTTACGTACCTGCTGCGGTGTTCCTTGTTGATCGGCATTAATCGGCCACAGATAAAGCTCTTTTAGCCCCAAATCGCGTGCGAGATAAGAAAAAGCCCCTTCACTGGTGACCATCCATCGCTGATTCTCAGGAAGTTCCGTAATCTGCTTACGCAGGGGGGCAAGGGTTTGGGTAATCTTGGCTTTATAAGTATCGGCATTGCGTTGGTAGGTTTGTGCATTTGCCGGATCGTATTTTATCAACGCATCACGAATATTATCGACGTAAATCAGAGCATTATCTGGCGACATCCATGCATGGGGGTTAGGTTTGCCCTCATAGGGTCCTTCGGTGATCCCTACAGGCGTCACACCCGAAGAGACAATTACTTCTGGAACCCCATTGAGATGCTGGTAAAAGCGTTGGAACCACAATTCCAGATTCATACCATTGGCGAGAATCAGTTGTGCCCCCTGCGCACGTTTAATATCGCCAGGGGTAGGCTGATACTCATGAATTTCTGCACCAGGCTTGGTTATGGATGAGACTTCTGCAGCATCTCCCGCCACGTTTTTGGCCATATCCGCGATGATGGTAAATGTTGTAATGACCTTAAATTTTTCAGTTGCACTTGCCTGAAATGCGATCGAGCAGGTGAGTGCGAGGCCCCCCAAGAGCATGGTTACTTTTTTTATTGAGCGCATAATTTAGTACCTATAGTGAGCAAAATTAGAACAAACATAGCAACGGCTATGTTTTATAGCATAACCTATACAGAATGAAAATGAATATCATTAACATCTTTGAGGCCCAAAACAGGGATTAGTTTGTTTCCTGCTGGATGAAAGGACTCTTGGGATAGCACATGCCGCACGAAGAGCAGCATTACATGATGTTTTGTCGAATGAGCTACGAATCCTGATAGAAATACGAAACAAGCTAGCACATGGACAATGGATCTATCCCTTCAATAATGAAGGAAATACTGTGGACCCTGATAAATATAAATTAATCAATAAAGAAAACTTGCAGTCACTCCAATTCAAATATTCATTAGCACAGCATTTAGTTGACGCTGTACATGATTTGGTTGTAAGTCCTACGACATTCGAACGAGATTTCGAAAGCCATTTTTAAAAATTATATCAAGTACGAACAAACTTAGTGACAAAAGACTACGAAAAATATAAAACAATTTTAGTATTAAGTAGAGAGAAATTTCGTTCTGCTAGGACGCAGCAATAGGTTCATGAGATTCTCTGATACTTGTTACCTTAGTAAGCCTTAAATTTTTAAAAATTCTTTTACGTCCACTCCTCGCTCATAACAGGCATTAACTACATTTATCTTCATTGGCTATGCAAGTCGTAATAAAAGGTGGGACAAAACTGAGACACATAAGCTCTCACAAAGGTCTGCAAGGCCTCACATGTATTGAGATGTTAATAAAATGTAGACTTGTAATTTTGATATAAATGGTAGATAAAACCTTTCCCCAAAATAAAAACGAACGTCAATGAAATCAAATGGTTGAATAAAGTTGATTTTGGCTAATAAAAAAACAATAAAATAATTTTTATCATTAAATATCAATGACTTAAACTTAATGTTTTTATATACTGCTGCGCCATATGGGCTGGACTGAAGCCGCAGACCTGATTGTTAAAGGTATGGAAGGCGCAATCAACGCCAAGACCGTAACCTATGACTTCGAACGTCTGATGGAAGGCGCTAAACTGCTGAAATGCAGCGAGTTTGGTGACGCGATCATCAAAAATATGTAATTACCACATGTGTTAAATATTATAACGGGCGTATAACACGCCCGTTGTTTTTATAAATATGTTAACCGTTATAAAATAACGTATCAAAAGTCAAGTGAACACATTTCAAATATCAATTTGATCGTATTGGTCTGGTGATTATTTATGGGGAGCAATAAAAAGACAGTATTAATCATCCATAGGGATAGTCTCTGCACTTTTATTTCTATTATGCTAATGCCTTACTGAATTATGAAGCATTTTTTAAGCTCCCAACTTTAGCTAGATTAATGGTTTATTATTTTCTACATCTTCAATATATAAAAGCGTATTATCAATGGCGTAGTAACTGCGTTTGTTATGATTAACATCAGTAACCCACCGGAAAACGCCAGCGCCTGCCAGTGTTGAACAGTATTCCCGAAATGTAGATTTTCCGCGAATATGAAGCAATGCGGCCTCTTTTATTTTAGCTGGGTTCTTGGTCGTACTAACTTTTAACAGGTTCCTGGTTCCTCTTAATAACAAAACCGTGTCATCGTGAGTAATAATTCTGATGTTATCCGTAGCCAGATAATAAATGTAATGTGCAATACGGTGATGTTTTAATTCTGAATAAAACCAGGAGAAGTTTTGCTCTTTTCTCACTTGCTCAAACATCTTTTGAAAAACAACGACCTGATCCATCAGGATAATAACCTCTTGTTAGGTGTGAGACTGCGTAGTGTGCACGATCAGTTTTACCACTTCAATCTGGTCTGTCCTTTGGCTGTGATATGTACAAAGTGTGAAAGGGGGATTACCTGAATTCTCCCGGTGGGCATTTTGCAACGGACCAGCTCCGCTACAAACGCTGTTGTGGGTTCAGATTATAACATTCTGTCTAAGGGGCGGGATAAAGGTGAATTTAGGGGGCATGAAAGATGACTTTATAACCTTGCTCACCCCAGTGTTGTAAAAGTTCGTTTTGCCTTCTCGTTGGTGCCATGCCTGTCCAGACAATCAATGTTTGCGTTGGGAACAGTTCCGGGCGCGGCGATTCAATGGGATCAGCAAGAACAGAAATGTGCCATCCTGACAATGATAAACGCCATGCTTCCAGCCACAATCGTGCTCTCTCTTCAACATTCCACGCCATCAGAATGGCCTCTTTACCGGGCTTACGGCGCATTTCGAAAAGTGAGGCCGCTGCGTATTCAATTAATGCGCCGTCAAACATACTGCTCATAATGCGGGAGGTGTTGTGATCAAGCACGAGACGCTGGCGAACAGGAAGGTAAACATGATTAATCAATTGATCTACTGGGTACTCTCGACCCAGTGAAATAATTCTCGCGCGTAGTTTGGCAGGATTAGCCATACGAAGAATTGACATCATCTCTTCTTGCAAGCGGCTCCAGTCATCTTGCGTATCCTGGCTGGTAGTTTCCAGTAATGCTTTAACTTTGCCTACAGGAACGCCATTACTTATCCAACGCTTAATCTCTTCGATGCGTTGTATGTCTTCTTCATCAAAGAGTCGGTGTCCGCCTTCACTGCGCTGTGGTTTTAACAAACCGTAGCGGCGTTGCCAGGCCCGGAGAGTGACAGGATTAATCCCGCAACGTTCAGCAACATCACCAATGCTGTAATAAGCCACAATTCCTCCTTGCGGTCATAAATCTCCGTCGCCTCTACACGACCCAATAATACTTTGTACAATATACGCTAAAATTGTACAAAGTATAAATAAGATTTCAGCTAAATTGGATGAAACATTATTTTTAATGTGGATTAAATTAAAACATAACGCATTCATTTTTGCGATGATTTCCAGAAATCATGCGAAATAATGTGCTGAAAATTATTTTTTCTCCGGCCACGCAACTGAAGGGATACCATTCAATTTAGCTTTGGAAAACAGATCTCCCTGAAACATCTCAATTCCTGCAGATTCAAGCCACATCCACTCTTCTGGTGTTGCCACACCCATAGCAGAGACTTGAATTTCAAGTGATGTACAGCATTTCATGATCGCCTGAATAATTGCCTGCCGTGGTCCGCTTTTATGAACATTGGTAATCAATTCCTGACTGATTTTAATTCTGTCAGGCTGGAAGCGTGACAGGAGTAACAAACCAGCAAAACCTGCGCCAAAATGATCAATTGCTACACTGATACCGGCAGCCTTTAGCGATTTAACCGCTTCGGCAAACTCATCAAACCGAGATATGACTTCACTTTCAGTAAATTCAACGATGATTTGTTCAGGCACCAGAGCATTGGCCTTTATTTCATCAAGTAAAAAAGAGACTGCGTCAGGCTCGTTAACCAGGGTCATAGGTAATAGATTGATTGAAATCATTTTATCACCGAGCTTAAGTGCGTGTGCCATCGCAAATGCAAGCGCCTTACTTTTGAGATCCGCTGTGTAGATTTCCTCGTCTTTACGCTGCCCAACCGCTATAGCTGACGGGCTGTCTTCATTTTTTTGCACAATGGCTTCAAAAGCGATTATCCGCCGCGATAAAGGGTCGACAATAGGATGAAAGGCAAAGTGGTCGTTTATATTTGATGAAAGGGTACAAGAATCAAGTTCTTTATCAGATCCGTCAGCGATAAAAAGCCAGGAGTCTTCAGCAGGAATCTCGAAATAGGTTGATTGTTCAGTTGCAAGGACAAAAGTACGAAAAAATTGTAGCGCTCTGTCATCATAAGTTAGCTGAAATTTTGATGTGCCTTTGTCGAATACGGCCTGTAAAACGTCATCTCGCTCGTGCAGGCGTAAATCAAATAATTCCATTCCTGCTTTGCCAAAACGGCGAGCAGGCGCGTAATCGCACAACAGTTCAACAATATTATAGTGCCGTGGATCCTGGCATATGGCCCGATATATCATTTGAACCTGTTCTTCCGGACCTTCCAGAAGCTGGAAAAAATGAGAACCATTAAACAGTAAGATCCCTGTTACGTCAGACCGCATGTTCCTGCGATTTGCTATCGAAACCATTTCTTCGATTTTTTTGACAGGTTCGTCGTCACGTATATGGCTACGATAAATAAGGGTGGTAAGCATTAACAATCCAGGGTAATGGGCGAGGCGAGAGTAAGACGGTAACAGACATATCTTCTTGTGTCTTTCTTTTAATACCAAAACATAACCGTTTCTTTACATTGATAAAAAGTGGAAAAGGTTGAAGACGGTTTGGCGAAAAAACTTGTATAGGTTGTCATTTAAATGATGCAATATGTTTTATCGTAATGCATTGTTTTATATGAATTAGCACTAATTGCGAAAAATTAATTTATCATTCTGTACACATATTTCGTACAAGTTTGCTATTGTTACCTCACTTAACATTGATTAACATTTTTAACAGAGGCGTAGCATGCATCAAAATTCAGTGACTTCAGATTCTGCAGGAGCAATCACTCGTTACTTTGCAAAAGCTAACTTGCCTACTCAGCAGGAAACTCTCGGGGAAATTGTGACTGAGATTTTGAAAGATGGACGTAATCTGAGTCGAAAGTCGCTTTGTGCCAAACTTCTTTGCCGACTGGAACAAGCGACAGGGGAAGAGGAACAGAAACATTATAATGCACTAATTGGGTTGCTTTTTGAATAATGCAACAGCCTGATTATTTAACAGGTTAGCTATGAAGTCGTTATGAAGACATCTGATAATGAAAGTATAAAATATGAAATTACTGGCCAGGCGGTGCTCCAGATACTGCGCATGAAGATAAATTTTTCGTTGCAGACTCTTATTAAGCAATTACTCGTAATGAAATCGGCTGAGGAAAATACTTTCCGACGAGATTTAATTGACAGCATAATTCGTGATTTTAGCAACAGTGATACAGGAGGGCCAAACCGAAGAACAGCGATAGCTGACAATAAAAGTATGTTCACTGGTAAGAAAATAAACAGAATACATTAAAATTTCATAAGTAAGATGAGAGGTTACCATGCTTGAAGATACTACTATTCATAATGCAATATCTGATAAAGCGTTATCAAGTTACTTTCGTAGTTCAGGTAATTTGTTAGAAGAAGAGTCTGCTGTGTTAGGGCAGGCTGTGACCAATTTAATGCTTTCAGGCGATAATGTTAATAATAAAAATATTATCTTAAGTCTGATACACTCCCTGGAAACAACAAGTGATATTCTCAAAGCTGATGTGATTAGAAAAACACTGGAAATCGTGTTGCGATACACAGCTGATGATATGTAACTTTTAATTATAAAGTATAAGTTTATAGAAAACTCATTCATCTTATTTTTGTCTGTCACTTTAGACTATACACAGCATAATTTTATTGGATCACTATTCCTGCGAGGCTGACATGAATAATTCAATCCCAGAGAGATTTATTTTTCAATGTGCTTTGTTTAAAAATCTCGAGAGGGAGGTGTTCATGACACATGGATATGTTGATAGTCATATTATTGCTCAGGCTTTACGCTTGCGTTTAAAAGATGAGACCAGTGTTATTCTTTCTGATCTCTATCTGCAAATCTTGCAGTACATTGAAATGCATAAGACTACACTAACGGATATCATTATTAATGACAGGGAATTTGTGCTCTCTTAAAACTTGAGTAAGGTTTTTGAATAAACATCAGCTGTATCACTATGCTGATGCAAAGTGAGCATTTCAGGCGTTATGCTTTCTTAATATATCCGCAATATCAGAGGGCAAACAGGAATGGAGAGCGCTCGTTTTCCATTCTTGACGCCTGATATCCCGCCTAATTTGTTTAATTCTGCCTATAAAAGCGCAACGCCTGAAGAGATCCTGCGACGGGCTATAAATAATGGGGAGATCGTCCCTTTTTACCAACCTGTGGTAAATGGTCGGGAAGGGACATTGCGGGGAGTTGAGGTGTTAGCCCGCTGGAAACAACCTCACGGTGGATATATATCACCCGCGGCATTTATTCCACTTGCTGAAAAATGCGGATTAATCGTTCCGCTTACGCAAAGCCTGATGAATCAGGTTGCCAGACAGATGAACGCTATCGCGAGTAAACTGCCGGAAGGTTTTCATATTGGGATTAATTTTAGCGCCTCGCATATTATTTCGCCGACGTTTGTCGACGAGTGCTTAAATTACCGTGACAGTTTTACCCGCCGCGATTTAAACCTTGTTCTGGAAGTCACCGAGCGTGAGCCATTAAATGTTGATGAAAGTCTGGTTCAGCGGTTGAACATTCTGCATGAAAATGGTTTTGTCATCGCGCTGGATGATTTCGGTACTGGTTACTCAGGGCTTTCTTATCTGCATGACCTGCATATTGATTATATCAAAATTGATCATAGTTTCGTTGGCCGCGTCAACGCAGACCCAGCATCAACCCGAATTCTGGATTGTGTATTGGATCTGGCGCGTAAACTTTCGATCAGTATCGTCGCTGAAGGTGTCGAAACGAAAGAACAATTTGACTATCTGAACCAAAATAATATCACATTTCAGCAGGGTTATTATTTCTACAAACCTGTTACATATATCGACATGGTCAAAATTATCCTTTCTAAACCGAAGGTGAAGGTTGTGGTTGAGTGAAAATTGATCAGCAAGGCCATGGTGCGGTGTAATTATAGACAGCTAATTAGCTCGTTGCCTCTTGTTACTATTGTTCATTCTTTTGTTTGCTATAATTGTGTGAAAGTTTTGACTGGATTGCCATTAGTAGCATGAACAATAGTAATAATCTGGATTATTTCACTCTCTATATCATCTTTTCCATTGCATTTATGCTGATCACTCTCCTGGTCATCCTTATTGCAAAACCCAGCACCGGGCTGGGAGAAGTGCTTGTGACGATAAATTTGCTTAATGCCCTGGTTTGGCTGGCGATCAATCTGGTTAATCGATTAAGGGAAAGACTCGTCAGCCACAGGGATCAGCACTAATCTTTCAGTTTCTCACTGCCAGTATGCGGCTGAATGGGTTGCTGGCAGTGAACCCCTGGATCATTGAAGGAAAGGAATTATTGCACAAATAGTTGTCAACCCTGGTGTTATCACAGTTGTTTTATATATCAGTGAAATAATTTCCATGGCAACTGTTGATAATTTTGATGTCGAAGAGTTATTTGTTAAACAAAATAGTTACCCCAAAGTGATCAATGTCATGAAAATAAGCTAAAAATGATAATGCTGGCTTATTTATCATTTAAATATTGTCGCTGTTTATCTATTTAAATTTCTTGTGCTTTTGTTTTTATCTTTGCCTTCCGTTTTGGTAATCTGAACTCATAGGGTATTTGACCAGGAATGTTTGTTAATCCAATGAATGGATGGTTAATCTATGAAACTGAAAAAACTCCCCTGGTTCAGTTTAGGACTTATTGCTCTGGCGGTGGGTAATGCATATGCAACACAATTGTTGGATAATTATAGTATAATTTCCTATATAACCGATGAAGAATCACCGATTGAAATCAAAAATAATACTTCTACAAGTAATGGGGAGTATCTAATCACTTAAGACGAAAGCCATGCCGTGAAAGTGGATGACGGTGTAACTGGATATATACATAATGCCAGTGTGATGACTAGTGGTGATGGATCTTATGGTATTTCTGTTGATAGCCAAAACAAAGTATTATATATAAGCGATAGCAATATTAAGACGCTCTGAAAGCGTATCTGACAAAGAAAATGGAGGGATAACAGCCAGCGCAGTAGTCAGTGAATTTGGTGGCACCATCGTTATGAATGGTGATAATTCAGTCGAGACGAGGGGGCATATTCAGCGGGACTTTTAAGTCAGGTTAATGATTCTGAGACTGTGGAAAATAACACCAGTCTTGAAACCACAGATAAAACGAACATTGTTACCTATGGGAAAAATGCAGTAGGAGTTCTTGCATGTTCAAGTCCTGGAGAGTCTCGAACATGTGTCGATGCTGTAGATGATGAAGTTTGTGATTCTAACAGTTACGAAGTTATTAGCCGTGCTGATTTAAAAATGAATGGTGGTTCCATAACAACTAATGGTATTAATAGCTATGGTGCTTATGCTAATGGGAAAAAAGCATATATTAATTTAGATTATGTGGTACTTGAAACTGTGGCTGATGGAAGTTATGCAGTTGCTATTCGACAAGGTAACATTGATATAAAAAAGTTCTATTACAACAAATGGCACTAAAGCCCCCATTGCAAAAATATACAATGGTAGAGAGTTATTTTTTTCCAATGTCACTTCAGAATCAACAGAAACGCCTACCCCCGTCCTGCGACCCGAAGCTGGCAGTTACGTCGCCAACCTGGCAGCCGCTAACACTCTTTTTGTTATGCGTCTGAACGATTGTGCAGGTGAAACGCGCTATATCGATCCTGTAACTGAACAGGAGCGTTCAAGCCAACTTTGGTTACGTCAAATTGGCGGGCATAATGCCTGGCGTGACAGCAACGGACAGTTGAGAACGACCTCGGCACAGGCCATCTGGATGGGCGTCGATCATAATGCGCACACGGAAGCCAATGGCTCACGTATTGAGAATGACGCAAATAACAACATTCAGATCCGACTTGGTTTTCCGCACCTTTATTCGTACTCAGGAGAAAAACAGCGGTCCGCACGGTGACGGCTTTGAACCTTTTGTTGAAATGAACGGGATCCATAACAGTAAAGATTTTGCTGTCTCAATAAACGGTGTGAAAGTTGAACAAGACGGGGCGCGTAATCTGGGGGAAATGAAACATGGCGTAAATGGCAATCTGAATCCGGCGGCCAGCGTCTGGGGTAATGTGGGCGTGCAGCTGGGTGATAATGGCTACAATGACACCGCAATGATGGTGGGCCTGAAATATAAGTTCTGATCCCGCCCGTTAGCTAAAAAACCGCGTCGAATTCATCGACGCGGTAACATATGAAATATTATTTTTTGCCGATAGCACGCATGGTGTCATCAATTGCCGTGATCAACAGCATTTGCGGATCTTTAGCGCAAACCTGATTCAGTTTTTCTACCACTTTGGCGCTCAGTTCCGGAGATTGCTCAATTTTTAAATCACGGCTGGCAACGCTGGCATTACCCATTACCGCAACAATTTCTGCAACCTGTGCGCTGTCAGTTTTTGCCATTTCGTTGGCTTCTGCACAAGTAATATAGGTTTCTGATGGCAAACCGTTCTTAATATTGTAGTCCTGCGCCCAGGTCATTGGTGCGAAAACAAACAGACCCGCCAGTAAAGCAAATTTTTTCATCATCATTCCTTATTTCATTTTACCCAGAATTGCACCACCCGTACCGCCAATCACGGCACCTTTAATCGCCCCTTCGAGGCCATTGCCGGTCAGAACGCCAGTGACAGCACCAACGGCGGCACCCACTTTTGCACCTTTACGCGCATTTTTACCGTCGCGGCCTTTTTCTGTTACTGCACCAACACCAGCGCCAACAGCTGCACCTTTCAGTACGCCATTAACACCATTGCCAGTAAGTAAACCAACGCCTGCGCCTAGCAATGCACCTTTCGTGGTGCGATTCATATCCGCCATCGCTGGCGTGGAGCAGAACAATGCTGAGATAAGCCCGAAGGCAAGTATTTTTTTCTTCAACTTAGTTGTCCGGTATTAAGTAAGTTGCACACACAATAATTTCGTCTTCAATTAAGATCTGCTTAACTAAAGAACGCTCGCTATTATTCAGATAATTCAAAATGAGCGTGACTGTGATGATAGGAATTATGTTTTTTACGGGAATGAGAATAATCTCAAATGATAAATAACTCATTGATTGACAATATTTTTATTCAAGAAGTGTCATTGACTGTTAACGCAATGTTGTAAAGGTAAGATAATCTGATTTATCAATATTATTGTGCACAGAAACTCAAGGCAGAGATGACTCTGCCTTGAAGATAAATGCGCTTTTACAGGGGGCTTATTTCAGCTCTTCTGCTTCCGGTAAGGTCACGTTCAGCTCAAGAATAGAAATATCGCCATCTTTTTGCTCAAGCTGTACGGTTACCATCTCAGGATCAATTTGTACATATTTACAAATGACCTCAAGAATATCTTTACGCAACTGCGGCAGATAATGCGGTTCTGCATCGCTGCGACGGCGTTCAGCAACAATAATCTGCAACCGTTCTTTTGCAATGTTGGCTGTGTTTTTCTTCCGCGAGAGAAAGAAATCGAGTAATGCCATAACTTATCCTCCGAACAAGCGTTTGAGGAAGCCTTTCTTCTCTTCTTCAATGAAGCGGAAAGGACGTTCTTCTCCCAACAGACGTTCTACGGTATCTGCGTAGGCTTTACCCGCATCGGCGTTAATGTCGAGAATGACCGGTTCACCCTGGTTAGAGGCGCGCAATACTGATTGATCCTCTGGGATCACGCCGACGAGTTTGATGCGCAGGATCTCCAGCACATCTTCCATGCTCAGCATGTCACCTCTGCTTACGCGGCCTGGGTTATAGCGCGTTAACAGTAGGTGCTCTTTAATCGGCTCTTCGCCATTTTCTGCGCGGCGTGATTTCGACGCCAGAATGCCTAAAATACGGTCAGAGTCGCGTACTGAGGAGACTTCCGGGTTGGTGGTAATAATGGCTTCGTCTGCAAAATAGAGTGCCATTAACGCACCGGTTTCAATCCCTGCCGGGGAGTCACAAACGATAAATTCAAAATCCATCGCTTTCAGATCATCAAGAACTTTGGCGACCCCTTCACGGGTGAGGGCATCTTTATCGCGAGTTTGCGATGCCGGAAGAATATAGAGATTTTCAGTACGTTTATCTTTAATTAACGCCTGGTTTAGCGTTGCATCGCCCTGAATGACGTTGACGAAATCGTAAACGACCCGGCGTTCACAACCCATAATCAGGTCGAGATTACGCAGGCCGATATCAAAATCTATCACGACAGTTTTCTTTCCCTTCTGGGCCAAACCAGTGGCGATGGCCGCGCTGGAGGTTGTCTTACCAACACCCCCTTTGCCCGAAGTAACAACAATAATGCGTGCCATAGAAATTCCTTGTTAAAAAGGGATCAATTTAACGGTTGAACGGTCAAAGCGTTTTCGACTAACTGCAGTCGTGCCGCTTTGCCATAAAATTCTGCTGGGATTTGATCACTCAGCCAGTATTCACCTGCGATGGACACCAGTTCCGCCATCAGGTTCGTACAAAATATTTGCGTTTCCCGGTCACCACTTGCCCCTGCCAGCGCACGACCGCGCATCATGCCATAGACATGAATGTTACCATCGGCAATCAATTCGGCCCCTGCGCTAACGTGGCTTGTAACAATCAGATCACATTGTGGAGCATAAATACGCTGACCGGAACGCACTGGGGTATCAATTAAACGCGTTTTTGTGACCGGCGTTGTATTTTGCGCTGGAGCCTGCGGTGCGGGAGCTGGACGCGGCGCTTTTTCCTTTCCTTCCGTCAGGATAGGCAGCCCCATCTTTTCAATTTCGGCTTTAAGTTGCGCATCTTTGCAGCCACTTACGCCAATAACCCGCAAACCGGTTGCCGAAACCGCCTTATGCATCGCTGACCAGTTTACCGGGGCTTCCAGTGCACTGACGTTGAGTACAACGGGGGCATGTTTTAAAAATGCGGGGGCCTGAGCGATTTTGTCTTCCAGCGCCTGATGGATAACCTTAGGTTCTGCCTCATGCAGATGAACCACAGATAAAGTGAAGCTACTGCCTTTAAGCTCGATTGGCGTGTTTGACATCCTGGCCTTACTCAATTAGCTATTAATCATCGCCAGCGCGCGATGATGTTCCGAAGACTATAAGGCATGTTATAGTCTGGATTATATTGAGGCAAGTCACCCTCCCATTTATTCAGAGTAAAAGTCTATTCTGTGATAAATGGCGCTGATTCATAGCTTAAAAAATACCCTTGTCAATCAACCCATTGCCGTCGTACTTTTGATTGTTCTTATTTACGCTTCCTTTTTCCGCACCCTAATCGTGACAGCATCTTCAGGCCTGTTTAAATATCCAGTGTTGAGGCGAGTGTATTTTTTCACCACGCCAGGCTTTCTTAACTTTCCATTTTTTGCAGCATCATTAAAGAACAGATACCCGTTATCTTAATATCCGCCACAGAATTGCTCTATCATAGAAACCGCAGAAGACGTCTGATACTTCTGTCAGGTCATCGTAACTCGTCCAGGTCAGCGGTTTTGATTACGGATTGATGATGAAATGAGCATAAGTGTTGTACGGTTGGATTATCAGGATGTGCTATGAATATGATGCGTATTTTTTATATCGGATTGTCAGGTGTGGGGATGATGTTCTCATCAATGGCGTCTGGAAATGACGCTGGCGGACTTCAATCTCCGGCGTGCGGCGTTGTTTGCGACCCGTATATTTGTGTTAACTCAGATGGCATTTCCCCAGAGTTAACAAGGAAATATCTCGGCGAAAAAGCCGCTGAAAACTTACAATCAGTACAAGGTTACGATCCCAGCGAATTTACATTCTCTAACGGTGTATTTTGCGATGTTAAAGAAAAATTATGTCGTGATGATCGTTATTTTGGTGTGAATGGTAAGCGGAATGGAAAAATCAATCAAACCACCACAAAGATGTTATTTATGTGTCGTGAGTGATGTCTTGTTTACATTATGTTCTATTCGTCATTAACCTCTTAAGCGACAGAGAGGAGTGGGGCGTTAACGTTTATGACGGGGAGAGTCCCCGTCGGTTGATATTTACTTAATTTGAATATCGACGTTATATTTTTTAGTTTTGTTTTTACGGGCGTCGTTTCGGGTTTGCAGCACTCGCAGCTCATATTTGCCAGAAGCAGGGAGTGAGTATTGTCCGTGACTATCGAGTTCTGGGGAATATCTGGATAAATCAACAGAATCATCGATTCCTGGCCCGAAGAGGTAAGTATCAGCGCCTTCGTTAGAGATACTCACGTGCACTTTCTGACCTTTTTTGGCATAGAAGGTATATGTATCGTAATCGTATCCCTTTATTTCGCCGGAGTACTGAGCGCTGCTATGGCCTTTTCTAAACTCAACATTGACATTCTTACCCGCAGCAAAGCTCGTGGAGGTTAGCAGTGCAAGCAACAATACAGCCTTACTGATGCCCTTAATTTTCATTGGTAGTCTCCTGTTCAGAATGAGTACGATGAACTGTTATAATATAACAATCCTTCACGGGAGAATTCCAGTGACTTTCCTGTGTTCGGTTAAATCCCGGCGCGGCATTTTTGCCGGGGGGATTACTTATAAAGGGGGCATGGACTGAACAAACCGTAGAAATCTACAGCTGGCTGGCTTGTGGCGCGGGTTTCATTGATGTTAGCTTATGCCAAAACCTGGCATCTTAAAGAGTAAAAGTATGTTTTGTGTGATTTATCGAAGCAGCAAGCGTGACCAGACCTATTTATATGTCGAAAAAAAAGACGATTTTTCGCGTGTTCCTGAGGAACTGATGAAAGGTTTTGGTCAGCCTCAGTTAGCGATGATTCTTCCGCTGGATGGGCGGAAGAAACTGGTTAATGCCGATATTGAAAAGGTTAAACAGGCATTAACCGAGCAAGGTTACTATTTGCAGTTACCGCCACCACCCGAAGATTTGCTGAAGCAACATCTTTCCGTCATGGGGCAAAAAACAGACGACATTAACAAATAACCGATATCCGGCGGTGGCATTATCTTTGTCGGCGCGGGTTTTCATATCCACGATAAGGTGAGGGGAACGTTATGTATCAACATCACAACTGGCAAGGTGCGCTGCTGGATTATCCGGTGAGTAAAGTAGTCTGTGTTGGTAGTAACTATGCCAAACATATTAAAGAGATGGGCAGCGCAGTGCCCGAAGAGCCAGTGCTGTTTATTAAACCAGAAACGGCACTGTGCGATCTGCGGCAGCCATTGGCGATCCCATCCGATTTCGGTTCAGTTCATCATGAAGTCGAACTGGCGGTGTTGATTGGCGCGACGCTGCGTCAGGCTACGGAAGAGCATGTCCGCAAAGCCATTGCCGGTTACGGCGTGGCGCTCGATCTGACATTGCGTGATGTTCAGGGAAAAATGAAGAAAGCCGGGCAGCCGTGGGAAAAGGCCAAAGCGTTTGATAACTCTTGTCCGCTTTCCGGGTTTATTCCCGCGGCGGAGTTTACCGGCGACCCACAAAATACAACGCTGGGCCTGAGCGTAAACGGCGAGCAACGCCAGCAAGGTACGACTGCGGACATGATCCATAAAATCGTTCCGCTGATCGCTTATATGAGCAAGTTTTTTACCCTCAAGGCCGGTGACGTTGTGCTGACAGGCACGCCTGATGGTGTCGGCCCGTTGCAAAGCGGTGATGAGCTGACAGTCACTTTCGATGGGCATTCTTTGACAACTCGCGTTTTGTAATACTTTTTGCCGCCTGAAAGCGGCGGCAAAACTTGCATCGCTGTGCCAGACTGGTTATAAGGTGCGTTTTAACGTAATGGCGGAACACCTGATGAGCGATGTACCTTTCTGGCAAAGTAAAACCCTGGACGAAATGAGCGATGCGGAATGGGAGTCGTTGTGTGATGGTTGCGGTCAGTGTTGCCTGCATAAACTGATGGATGAAGACACCGACGAAATCTACTTCACTAACGTCGCCTGTCGCCAGCTCAATATTAAAACCTGTCAATGTCGGAACTACGAACGTCGTTTCGAGTTTGAACCCGACTGCATTAAATTAACCCGTGAAAATCTGCCAACATTCGAATGGCTGCCAATGACCTGCGCTTATCGTTTGCTGGCGGAAGGTAAAGGTTTACCTGCGTGGCATCCGCTACTTACTGGTTCGAAAGCGGCAATGCATGGTGAACGTATCTCTGTGCGTCATATCGCAGTAAAAGAATCAGAAGTGATTGACTGGCAGGATCATATCTTAAATAAACCTGACTGGGCGCAGTGATAAATTTAATAGATGTTGATGGGGGCTTTCTTAATATACGTCTGGATGCTCGCCATTTCGTAGCCCTGTTTTTGAAAGCGCTCTGTCATAATGAGAGTTACTCGATACCTTATTATCAACAGGTAACTCTCAATCTTTAAAAAACGTCTGTATTTTTAAATGTGATAAACTTTATACCTTGAGTACATAGAGAGAATAATCGCTTATCAGACTTCAGGTATCTCAAAGAGTGTCTTCTTACCGTGTCTTTTCTGATACTCATTACAAGTGTTAATTATTTTTTTGGCCGCTTCTTTTAGTAAAGAAAGCATTAAATCATCATAATCAACGTAGAATCTGGTTGTTTCAGTTTCCGTTTTTATCTCCCCGATGGCGGCTATTTCGGTGGTTAATTTCAATTTGGCGGCATCGATATCTTTATTCGCTTGTTTAACCGTGTTAGACAGGGTGGTAAAGAAACTCTGCACAGATTTTAACTTGTTCTTCAATTCTGGAATCAGTTTCCCTTCAACTACGCCCGCAGCAATAGAACACAGTTTCTTGATGCCGTCATCCAGTATCTTAATGAGAATGCCTTTCTGGGCGAATGCTTCGATTCTATTTTAAACCAGGTGATATTTTTCCTTTCTGCTGGATGGACGCTGTCGCCAGAAGGCCGCGTGAGCACAGGATAAGAGAACGAAAAATCAGCAGTCTATGCAGCGACAAATATTGATAGCCTGAATCAGTATTGATCTGCTGACAAGAACAGACTACTGTATATAAAAACAGTATAACTTCAGGCAGATTATTATGTTGTTTATCAAGCCTGCGGATCTCCGCGAAATTTTGACTTTTCCGCTATTTAGCGATCTTGTTCAGTGTGGCTTTCCTTCACCGGCCGCAGATTACGTTGAACAGCGTATCGATCTGAATCAACTGTTGATCCAGCATCCCAGCGCGACTTATTTCGTCAAAGCAAGTGGTGATTCTATGATTGATGGTGGGATTAGTGACGGTGATTTACTGATTGTCGATAGCGCTATTACCGCCAGCCATGGTGATATTATCATCGCTGCTGTTGACGGCGAGTTTACGGTGAAAAAATTGCAACTACGCCCGACGGTACAGCTTATTCCTATGAACAGTGCGTACTCGCCCATTACCATCAGTAGCGAAGATACGCTGGATGTCTTTGGTGTGGTGATCCACGTCGTTAAGGCGATGCGCTGATGTTTGCCCTCTGTGATGTAAACGCGTTTTATGCCAGCTGTGAGACGGTGTTTCGCCCTGATTTATGGGGTAAACCGGTGGTTGTGCTATCGAATAATGACGGTTGCGTTATCGCCCGAAACGCTGAGGCAAAGGCGCTGGGCGTTAAAATGGGCGATCCCTGGTTCAAACAAAAAGATCTGTTTCGTCGCTGTGGCGTGGTTTGCTTTAGCAGCAATTATGAGCTTTACGCAGACATGAGTAATCGGGTGATGTCGACGCTGGAAGAACTATCGCCCCGCGTCGAGATTTACAGTATTGATGAGGCATTCTGCGATCTGACAGGTGTGCATAATTGTCGCGATCTGACTGATTTTGGCAGAGAAATTCGCGCAACGGTGCTACAACGTACCCATCTTACTGTTGGTGTGGGGATCGCCCAGACCAAAACGCTGGCTAAGCTTGCCAATCATGCGGCAAAAAAATGGCAGCGGCAGACGGGCGGGGTGGTGGATTTATCAAATCTGGAACGCCAGCGTAAATTAATGTCTGCTCTCCCCGTGGATGAAGTCTGGGGGATTGGACGGCGGATCAGCAAAAAACTGGACGCGATGGGGATCAAAACCGTTCTCGATTTGGCGGATTCAGATATCCGGTTTATCCGTAAACATTTTAATGTCGTGCTCGAAAGAACGGTGCGTGAACTGCGCGGTGAACCCTGTTTGCAACTGGAAGAGTTTGCACCGACGAAGCAGGAAATTATCTGTTCCCGCTCGTTTGGTGAACGCATCACGGATTATCCGTCGATGCGGCAGGCCATTTGTAGTTACGCTGCCCGGGCGGCGGAAAAACTTCGCAGCGAGCATCAATATTGTCGGTTTATCTCCACGTTTATTAAGACGTCACCATTTGCGTTCAATGAACCTTATTACGGCAATAGCGCATCGGTAAAACTGCTGACGCCCACTCAGGACAGCAGGGATATCATTAACGCCGCTACGCGATCTCTGGATGCCATCTGGCAAGCGGGCCATCGCTACCAAAAAGCGGGCGTGATGCTGGGGGATTTCTTCAGTCAGGGAGTCGCGCAGCTCAATTTATTCGATGACAACGCACCGCGCCCCGGGAGTGAGCAATTGATGGCGGTAATGGATACGCTGAATGCTAAAGAGGGCAGAGGAACACTCTATTTTGCCGGGCAGGGGATCCAGCAACAATGGCAGATGAAGCGTGCCATGCTTTCACCATGTTATACAACGCGAAGTTCTGATTTACTGCGGGTCAAATAAACATAGCGGCAGGAAAAAGCGCTCCCGCAGGAGCGCCGAATGGATTAGCGACCGAACAGGTCACGTTTTTTCGCTTTAAACGGCTGGGAAATCACCACCAGCACCGCGACAATCAGGTAAGCGATAAAAATACCGAGCAGCCACTGCGGCATTTCCAGACCTAAAAATTCCCACTGACGCTCGGCGCAATCGCCAGAGGCGACAAACACTTGCGGCACCCATTTATCCAGCGGCAGCCATTCCGGGAAACGAGCCATAAAATCACAGGTCGCAAACGGCGAAGGATAGAGCTGAAGCATGGTGTGCTCGTAAGTTAACTGCACACCGCGGAACGCACTATACAACCAGATAACCATCGCTACATAACGCAGCGGAGTTTTCGGGGCGATCGCGCCAATCAGCGCAGCACCCAGAACGCCGAATAACGCGCAGCGTTCATAAATACAGAGCACGCAAGGTTTCAGTAACATCACATGCTGGAACCACAGCGCCGTCAGTTCCAGTGCCAGAGCAGTAAACGCCATCAACAGCCATGCGCCCCGGCCTTGTGAACATTGGTTCAAAAATCGCAACATAATCATTTCCCTGCAATATGCATAGAGTGCGCAGTTTAAACCAATTCATTCGCTGCGCCACCAGGAGGCAGCAAAAATAGGACGCAATTGGACAATTATCGGGCGAAAAGGCAAACCGGGCATTTATATGCCCGGTAAGTTGTTATCAAAGCGTTGCTATCCAGCCCATTTGCATAAACCATTCGGTTACAGGGGCAAGCGTAAACTCGACGCAGAGCAAGCCGACGAGTGTCAGGACGAGGGTGTAAGGCAGGGCCATCCACACCATGCGCCCATAAGAGAGGCGAATCAATGGCGCGAGTGCAGAGGTCAGCAGGAACAGGAACGCAGCCTGACCGTTCGGCGTAGCGACGGAGGGCAGATTGGTACCGGTATTAATGGCGACCGCCAGCAGCTCGTATTGCTTCAACGTGATAGCGCCACTTTCCATTGCCGCTTTCGCTTCGTTGATATAAATCGTCCCCACGAAGACGTTATCCGAAATGGATGACAGCAGACCGTTGAAAATATAGAACAGCGACAGCTGAGCATGTTCCGATGCCTGCAACACAAACTGAATAATCGGCGAAAACAGTTGTTGGTCGATAATCACCGCGACTACCGAGAAAAACACCGTCAACAGTGCGGTGAATGGCAGAGATTCGGTGAAGGCTTTACCGATAGCATGTTCATCGGTGACACCAGTCAATGATGTCGCCAGAATAATGACTGACAAACCAATCAAGCCAACTTCCGCCAGATGCAACGCCAGCGCAGTCACCAGCCAGACGCCAATAATCGCCTGGACAATCAGACGGATTTTATCCTGACGGGTACGCTGGTGGCGGCTTTGATCGTCAAACTGTTGCAACACTTCGCGGACTTTCTCCGGCAGCGTTTCACCGTAGCCAAACCAACGCAGCTTCTCTACCAGCAGGCAGGTTAACAGGCCACAAATCAGAACCGGGACGGTCACCGGCGACATGCGCAGGAAGAAATCGCCAAAATGCCAGCCAGCCGCTTTAGCGATGATCAGGTTCTGTGGTTCGCCCACCATGGTCATCACGCCGCCTAATGCGGTGCCAACACCGGCATGCATCATCAGGCTACGCAGAAAGCCACGGAACTGTTCCAGAACCACTTTGTAATGCTTGTCGATATGACTATCGTCTTGCAGGTCGGTATCTTCAGTACGGGAAGAGGCTACGCGGTGATAAATACCATAAAAACCGACGGCAACGCTGATCACCACCGCCACGACGGTTAAGGCATCGAGGAACGCGGAGAGGAACGCCGCCGCCACGCAAAAAGAGAGCGACAGCAGCATTTTGGAGCGAATGCTTAACAGCAAACGGGTAAATATGAACAGCAATAGCTGTTTCATAAAATAGATACCCGCCACCATAAACATCAGTAACAGCAAGACTTCAAGATTTGCCGCCACCTCTTCACGGACGTGTTCCGCGCTGGTCATGCCGATGAATACCGCTTCGATAGCCAACAGACCACCGGGGAGCAGCGGGTAGCATTTCAGGGCCATCGCCAGAGTGAAAATAAATTCCGCTACCAGCAACCAGCCCGCGACGAAAGGGCTGATGAGGAAAATTAACGGATTTACGATTAAGAAAATGATGAGGGCGAGTTTGTACCAGTCGGGGGACTGGCCCAAAAAATTGCGCCATAGCGCGCGGCCCCAGGAGATCTCCATGATGGTTTCCCTTACCTTACAAATAATCAATGATGTTTTTATGTTTAAACGCAAAGCTTAACGGTCAGGCAGGAGTGAGGCAAGTCTTGATAGTCAAGGGGAAAGAGATGCGGAAAATGAAGCCTTGATCCCTTTTTTCTTCTTTTTGTCTGCTATCAGCGTAGTTAGCCCTCTGGTATGATGAGTCCAACTTTGTTTTGCTGTGTTATGGAAATCTCACTATGGTCATTAAGGCGCAAAGCCCGGCGGGTTTCGCGGAAGAGTACATTATTGAAAGTATCTGGAATAACCGCTTCCCTCCCGGGACTATTTTGCCCGCAGAACGTGAACTTTCAGAATTAATTGGCGTAACGCGTACTACGTTACGTGAAGTGTTACAACGTCTGGCACGAGATGGCTGGTTGACCATTCAACACGGCAAGCCGACGAAGGTGAATAATTTCTGGGAAACCTCTGGTTTAAATATCCTTGAAACACTGGCGCGACTGGACCACGAAAGTGTGCCGCAGCTTATTGATAATTTGCTGTCGGTGCGTACCAATATTTCAACTATTTTTATTCGCACCGCGTTTCGTCAACATCCCGATAAAGCGCAGGAAGTGCTGGCAACCGCTAATGAAGTGGCCGATCACGCCGACGCCTTTGCCGAGCTGGATTACAACATTTTCCGCGGCCTGGCGTTTGCTTCCGGCAACCCGATTTACGGTCTGATCCTTAACGGGATGAAAGGGCTGTATACGCGCATTGGTCGTCACTATTTCGCCAATCCGGAAGCGCGCAGTCTGGCGCTGGGCTTCTATCACAAACTGTCGGCGTTGTGCAGTGAAGGCGCACACGATCAGGTATACGAAACAGTGCGTCGCTATGGGCATGAGAGTGGCGAGATTTGGCACCGGATGCAGAAAAATCTGCCGGGTGATTTAGCCATTCAGGGACGATAATCCTTCCAGACGGATGACAAACGTATAATTGCCTGATGCGCTACGCTTATCAGGCCTACGTGTTTTTTTGCAATGTATTGAATTTGCGATACTTTGTAGGCCGGATAAGGCATTTACGCCGCATCCGGCAAAAATGAGTCCTCCTCAAACGAGGAGGACTATTTACAGATTTCCCATTCTCGGCGGGCAACGTTCCAGCAACTCGACGCTGCCGTCTTCGTTTTGCTGTTCCAGCATCACATCAAATCCCCACAGGCGATGCACATGCTTCAGCACTTCTTTGCGCCCCCGATCCAGCGGTGCGCGATTATGTGGAATGTAACGCAGCGTCAGCGAACGGTCGCCGCGCAAATCCACGTTCCAGATCTGAATATTCGGCTCCAGATTACTTAAATTATATTGAGACGATAACCGGTTACGGATCTCCCGATAACCTTCTTCATTATGAATAGCGGAAATCTCCAGATAATTATGCCGATCGTCATCCAGCACGGTGAAGAAGCGGAAATCACGCATCACTTTCGGTGACAGGAACTGGCTGATAAAACTCTCATCTTTGAAATCACGCATCGCGAAATGCAGCGTTTCCAGCCAGTCGGAACCGGCGATATCCGGGAACCAGTATTTGTCTTCTTCCGTTGGCGACTGACAAATCCGTTTAATATCCTGGAACATGGCAAACCCGAGGGCATACGGGTTGATGCCGCTGTACCACGGGCTGTTATAGGGCGGCTGGAAGACCACATTGGTGTGGCTGTGCAAAAACTCCAGCATAAAACGTTCCGTTACTTTCCCTTCATCATACAGATGGTTAAGGATGGTGTAGTGCCAGAAGGTCGCCCAGCCTTCGTTCATCACCTGAGTCTGTTTTTGCGGATAAAAATACTGGCTCACCTTACGCACAATACGCAGGATTTCACGCTGCCATGATTCCAGCAGTGGCGCATTTTTCTCCATAAAATAGAGCAGGTTTTCTTGTGGTTCGGACGGATAGCGGCGCGCTTCAGCAACCGTTTTCTCTTCCTCGCGCTTCGGCAGGGTACGCCAGAGCATATTGACCTGACTTTGCAGATACTCTTCGCGACTTTTCTGCCGGGCTTTCTCTTCTTGCAGCGAGATTTTTTGCGGGCGTTTGTACCGGTCCACGCCGTAGTTCATCAGCGCGTGGCACGAGTCCAGAAGCCGTTCTACTTCATCAACGCCATAACGTTCTTCGCACTCGGTAATATATTTACGGGCAAAAATCAGATAATCGACAATCGAACTGGCGTCGGTCCAGCTACGGAATAAGTAATTGTTTTTGAAGAAAGAGTTATGCCCATAGCAGGCATGAGCCATCACCAGCGCTTGCATGGTAATGGTGTTCTCTTCCATCAGGTAAGCGATACACGGGTTAGAGTTAATGACGATTTCATAGGCCAGTCCTTGCTGACCGTGCTTATACAGCCGTTCAGTCTCGATAAACTTTTTACCGAATGACCAGTGCGGATAGTTAATTGGCATGCCGACGCTGGAGTAGGCATCCATCATCTGTTCTGAGGTTATCACTTCAATCTGGTGCGGGTAGGTATCCAGCCGGTAGAGTTTCGCCACCCGGTCTATCTCTGCCAGATAAACATCCAGCAGGTCGAACGTCCAGTCGGGTCCATCGCTCAAACGTGTGGTGTCCTTATTCATAGAATCGATCGTCGCCATACGCGCACCTCATTGTTGTCGGCGCTCTCTGTGTGGAGCACCTCATTTCAAGCATAGAACACCTGTTAAAAACCGCGTCGCCGGAGAATTTTTTTCTTTGCGATTTCTTATTATCAGAGTGCCACTAATCCGCTTCTGAACGGAATTTTATGCTGGATAAAAAGGGCGTTCAGCAGGAGATACTAAAGACGCCATATTGCCGCAGAGTCAGGGAGATGTGAGCCAGCTCACCATAAAAAAGCTGTATGTTGAATAATATTTTCAACTGAGTTATCAAGATGTAATTAGATTATTATTCTTTTACTGTATCTACCGTTATCGGAGTGGCTATGCGAGTTGTCATACTGGGAAGTGGTGTGGTAGGCGTTGCCAGCGCCTGGTACTTAAATCAGGCAGGACATGAGGTCACCGTCATTGATCGGGAGCCGGGGGCCGCCCTGGAAACCAGTGCCGCGAATGCCGGGCAAATCTCCCCCGGATATGCTGCACCGTGGGCGGCACCAGGTGTGCCTTTAAAAGCGATTAAATGGATGTTCCAGCGCCATGCGCCGCTGGCGGTTCGTCTCGACGGTACGCAGTTCCAGTTGAAATGGATGTGGCAAATGTTACGTAACTGCGACACCAGCCACTACATGGAAAACAAAGGGCGGATGGTACGTCTGGCGGAATACAGCCGTGATTGCCTGAAAGCATTGCGCGCCGAAACCAATATTCAGTATGAAGGGCGTCAGGGTGGGACGCTGCAACTGTTCCGTACTGAACAACAGTATGAAAACGCGACCCGCGATATCGCCGTGCTGGAAGATGCTGGCGTACCGTATCAGCTGCTGGAATCCAGCCGCCTGGCGGAAGTGGAGCCCGCGCTGGCAGAAGTGGCGCACAAACTGACGGGCGGCCTGCAGTTACCCAATGATGAAACCGGAGACTGCCAGCTGTTTACCCAGAATCTGGCGCGGATGGCGGAGCAGGCGGGGGTTAAATTCCGCTTTAATACGCCCGTTGACCAACTGCTTTGCGACGGCGAGCAAATTTACGGCGTGAAGTGTGGTGATGAAGTGATTAAGGCCGATGCGTATGTGATGGCGTTTGGTTCTTATTCGACGGCGATGCTCAAAGGCATTGTTGATATTCCGGTGTATCCGCTGAAAGGCTACTCGCTGACCATTCCAATTGCGCAGGAAGATGGTGCGCCGGTATCCACTATTCTTGATGAAACCTACAAAATCGCCATTACCCGTTTCGATAACCGCATTCGTGTCGGCGGAATGGCGGAAATTGTTGGCTTTAACACCGAGCTGTTGCAACCGCGTCGTGAAACGCTGGAGATGGTGGTTCGCGATCTCTATCCACGCGGCGGTCATGTTGAGCAGGCGACTTTCTGGACTGGCCTGCGCCCGATGACGCCAGACGGCACGCCGGTTGTCGGACGTACACGCTTTAAAAATCTGTGGCTGAATACCGGTCACGGCACGCTCGGCTGGACGATGGCTTGCGGTTCCGGTCAGTTGTTAAGCGATCTGCTCTCGGGGCGCACGCCAGCGATCCCGTATGAAGATCTAAGCGTAGCGCGCTACAGCCGTGGATTTACGCCATCACGCCCGGGCCATTTACATGGCGCACACAGCTAAGGAAACGAGATGACCCGTCCGATACAGGCCAGCCTCGATCTGCAGGCATTAAAACAGAATCTGTCCATTGTCCGCCAGGCCGCGCCGCGCGCGCGCGTCTGGTCGGTGGTAAAAGCGAACGCTTACGGGCACGGTATTGAGCGTATCTGGAGCGCGCTCGGGGCTACCGATGGCTTTGCATTGCTTAACCTGGAAGAGGCAATAACGTTACGTGAGCGCGGCTGGAAAGGACCGATCCTGATGCTGGAAGGATTTTTCCATGCTCAGGATCTGGAGATTTATGACCAGCACCGCCTGACCACCTGCGTACACAGCAACTGGCAGCTCAAAGCACTGCAAAATGCGCGGCTAAAAGCACCGTTGGATATTTATCTTAAAGTGAACAGTGGGATGAATCGGTTGGGCTTCCAGCCCGATCGCGTGCTTACCGTCTGGCAGCAGTTGCGGGCAATGGCGAATGTTGGCGAAATGACTCTGATGTCGCATTTTGCCGAAGCGGAACATCCTGATGGAATTTCCAGCGCGATGGCGCGTATTGAGCAGGCGGCGGAAGGGCTGGAGTGTCGGCGTTCGTTGTCCAATTCGGCGGCGACTCTGTGGCACCAGGAAGCGCATTTTGACTGGGTTCGGCCTGGTATTATTTTGTATGGCGCTTCGCCGTCCGGTCAGTGGCGTGATATCGCCAATACCGGATTACGTCCGGTGATGACGCTAAGCAGTGAGATTATTGGTGTCCAGACGCTAAAAGCGGGCGAGCGTGTGGGCTACGGCGGTCGCTATACTGCGCGCGATGAACAGCGAATCGGCATTGTCGCCGCAGGATACGCCGACGGTTATCCGCGCCACGCGCCTACCGGTACCCCTGTTTTAGTGGACGGCGTTCGCACCATGACGGTGGGGACAGTCTCGATGGATATGCTGGCGGTCGATTTAACGCCTTGCCCGCAAGCGGGTATTGGTACGCCAGTTGAGCTGTGGGGCAAGGAGATCAAAATTGATGATGTCGCCGCCGCTGCCGGAACGGTAGGCTATGAGTTGATGTGCGCGCTGGCGTTACGCGTCCCGGTTGTGACGGTGTAACTTGTTATCGCTGGATGCGACCAGCGTCGTATCCAGCGTTACAAAACACATTAAACTTAAGATTCGGCTTCTTCCTCCGCTACCCGAACACCAATCTTCAACACTTCATTATCTTCTTTCTCGGCCACCGTCCAGATCATCCCGGCAAACTCTACCTGGTCACCGACAACCGGTGCTGCGCCTAACAACTGCTGGACGATTTCACCCAGCGTTTGCTGCTTATCGCGATATTCTCGCCCGTCTTCCAGGCCATATATCAGCGCCACATCAGCATATTTGGCGCTGGCTTCGAGAATGAAGTCACCAAAGAAGCGTTGATCCAGCGCGACCGGCGGCGACTGGCTGAACAGTTTACCGAGCGCCGGGAGATCGCGTTCCCGACCAATTACACACAACACATCGCCTTCGCGCAGTCGGGTGCTGCCGGTGGGATGAAGCAACTGGTTATCACGAAACAGTGCCGCAATACGCGTCTCTTTTGGCATATGCAAATCACGCAGTGCCGCGCCCACGCACCATTTATCGGCACTCAATTGATAAACAAACTGCTCCCACGGATTTTCCGGATGAATATCCAGGCCAACGCGTGACACCGGACGTCCCACTGGCGGAACGACCACTTTGGCTTTTTTCGCCGCCCACGAGAGTGATGTTCCCTGCAATAGCAGTGAAACCAGGACCACAAAGAAGGCGACATTAAAGAACAGTCGCGCATTCTCCAGCCCCGCCATCATCGGGAACACAGCCAGAATAATCGGCACCGCGCCGCGTAATCCTACCCAGCTGATAAACACGCGCTCACGCAGATTGAAGCCACGGAACGGTAGCAATCCGGCAAATACCGAAAGAGGACGGGCGAAGAAAATCATCCATGCGGACAAAATGAGCGCCGGAATGGCAATAGGCAGCAGATCGCTTGGGTTAACCAATAGCCCCAGCACCAGGAACATGGCGATTTGCGCCAGCCAGGCGAGGCCGTCGAAATTTTGCAGGATGCCGTAGCGGTTGCGAATCGGCCGATTACCCAGCAGAAAACCGCACAGATAAACAGCCAGAATACCGCTGCCTTCCAGCGCCGTGGTTAAAGCAAAAATTAAAATACCGCCGCTTAATGCCAGCAATGGATATAATCCGGTGGGCAGGGCGATGCGATTAATCATTTGCAGCAGTAAATAACCACCGCCAAGCCCGATGACAATCCCGAGGCCAAATTGCTGCAGAATATCGACCACGAACATCCAACTGACACTGCTTTCATGTTGCTGGATCATCGCAATCAGGGTAATCGTCAGAAAGACCGCCATTGGATCATTACTGCCGGATTCAATTTCCAGCGTCGAGCCAACACGTTCGTTAAGCCCCTTACCACCCAGCAGAGAAAAGACCGCTGCAGCATCGGTGGAGCCGACGATAGCGCCGATTAATAATCCTTCAATCAAATCAAGATTAAACAGCCACGCCGCCATCATGCCGGTTAAACCAGAGGTGATAAGCACGCCCAGCGTCGCCAGCGACAGTGCCGGTCCTAACGCCACACGAAAGGAACTGGCCTGAGTACGCATCCCGCCGTCGAGCAAAATAATCGCCAGCGCCAGGTTACTTACCATGTAGGCGAAGGGGTAATTATCAAACGGGATACCGCCGACGCCATCAACCCCCGCCAGCATGCCGATCGCCAGAAAAATAACCAGAATGGGAATGCCAAGACGGGAAGAAAATGAACTAAGTAATATACTGCTGGTGACAAGGATGGATCCTAAGATGAAAAGGCTAATTATTGTTGTGGCATCCAACGGTCGGTTACTCCTGATTACGCTGTCTCTTATATAAACCCTACCATATTAGCGGCAGAGACAGCGTTTTACTTAGCCCTGAAGCGTGATTTTTTTACATTTTAAGAACAGGATGACCGCTAATCGTCAACTGGGTGCCTTCCTGGGTGTTATTAAGAATGGCATGTGCGCCCAACGGCAGTGTAACCGTGCGTTGTTCATGACCAAAATCGAGGCCGGTAATGAGTGGAATCGACAGGCGGGAACGCAAAAACGCGTACACTGACTCCAGGTTGTAACCTGCGTCATAATCATTAGGCGTGCTGCCGCTAAAGCTACCGAGAATAATCGCCTTCTGACGTGGCAAAATTCCAGCATGATAGAGCTGCAACAGCATACGTTCGACGCGGAAAGGGTGCTCGTTAATATCTTCCAGCACCAGAATACCGTTCTCAATTTTTGGCATCCACGGTGTACCAATCAGTGAAATCAGCATCGCAAGATTGCCTCCCCACAGCGTGCCTTCGGTCTGACATGTCGGGCCTTCCCCTTGCCATTCAATGGTGAACGTTTTATTGCGTAACGCCAGCCAGAAGTGGTGCTCGGTAAAGGCATTTAGTTCATCCGCGCCAAAGTTTGCTACCAGCATGGGGCCGCTAAAGGTGATGACATTGCCTTGCGCCAGAAGACCGCACTGAATGGCGGTAAAATCGCTATGTCCGCAAATGAGTAACGGGTCATGTTGTTGGCGAGCCACCAGTGCCTGCCAGTCAATATCTGCCAGTAAACGACTGGCACCGTAACCGCCGCGTACAGACAGCACGATGGTGTTGGGGGTAGTCAGTCTGGCAAGAGAATTGAGATCTTCCAGACGCTCCGTTTCCGTACCCGCAAAACGCTCACAACGACGGGCAATAACCTCGACGTTATTGACCTGATGCCCCGCGTCGGTAAGGCGCTGGATACCACGCAGCGCGGCGTGCTGTTTAATGCAGTAACCCGATGGGGCAATTAAGTGAAACAGAGACATGGCAATTCCTTGCTGACAACAGAAACGAAATATATATCATGCCGCTTAGGTGTGCCGTTGTCACCTCAACGGCGATTCCAGGCTATAAGGACAGAAGAAGTGAAATTGAGATGGTTTGCCTTTTTGATTGTGTTATTAGCGGGTTGTTCATCAAAGCATGACTATACGAACCCGCCGTGGAACGCGAAAGTTCCGGTGCAACGTGCGATGCAGTGGATGCCAATAAGCCAGAAAGCCGGTGCAGCCTGGGGCGTCGATCCACAATTGATCACGGCGATTATCGCTATCGAATCGGGTGGTAATCCGAACGCGGTGAGTAAATCGAATGCCATTGGTTTGATGCAGATAAAAGCTTCAACCTCCGGACGTGATGTATATCGTCGTATGGGCTGGAGCGGTGAGCCGACGACCAGCGAGCTGAAAAATCCGGAGCGTAATATTTCAATGGGGGCGGCTTACCTGAATATTCTGGAAACCGGCCCGCTGGCAGGCATTGAAGATCCGAAGGTACTGCAATATGCGCTGGTGGTGTCATACGCTAACGGGGCAGGTGCGCTGCTACGGACTTTCTCGTCAGATCGGAAAAAGGCGATCAGCAAAATCAACGATCTGGATGCTGATGAGTTCCTCGATCACGTAGCGCGAAATCATCCTGCGCCGCAGGCTCCGCGCTATATCTACAAACTTGAGCAGGCACTGGACGCGATGTAAATCAGTCGCGCACATTGTCCGCTTTTTTCCGGGCTTCTCGCTCGAGAGAGAAAATAATCCGCTGTAATTGCCGCTCCACCGTCGGGCTGACGTTAAGAAAACGGAAGCTCAGACGGGGAGTGGTGATGGTTTCATTTTTGCCATCAATCACTTTGCGCTCGCTGATGGAGATTAACTGGGCGTCAAAGTGAAAAACACCCCATTGCCCCATGTTGACTTCAATCTGAGCGAAGCGCATGCCTTCGTGTAATTCGGCAGGCTTTGCTGTTTCCAGTAATGCGCCCATGCCGCCTAACGACAAATCATACAGGCGGAAACGTAACGTACTGTTATCCGCCAGTTTGGTCTGGCAAAAATAAGGCGGATGGAGTGGGGCGGTGATGCGGAAATATCGGCGTCGTTGTACAAACCATAAGGTGGGAGGCGGTACGGTAATAAATGCCGGAAGCAGCAAGTATTCACTCTGCTGTAGTTGTTCAACAGTAAACTCGACTTTCGCACCCTGAGTTTCGGCGGTAATGGTAATGTGCTGCGCCTTTAGCACGGCGATGTTGTCTTCGGCCTGGCTGCCGAAATCCAGCACCAGTTTATCCGGAGTTATTGCCAGTATTTTGCTGATCAGCTGCCCGCCATTCCAGCTGATACGCAAAGGAATTGCGGCTTTGTTCAAATCGCGTAACACGCCCAGGACGGCTAACGGATTTTGTTTCAGGAACTGCTCATGGTAATGACTCACGCGGAAAAACTCCTGACTGACAAACTGTCTTTGGTTTATCGGTCGCAGTTAACAAAACTTAATACAAATGCGCGAATATTTTTTACATGTTGTTCTTAAATCAGCCGACATACGCCCAGCATCGATCCCGCCCTTGCCTATACTTAGAGCGTTGACGTAAGCATTTCTTGCGTCCGATTCATCGAAACGAGGGCCTGAACATGGGAATTATTGCCTGGATTATTTTTGGCCTGATAGCCGGTATTATCGCCAAGCTAATCATGCCGGGGCGTGATGGTGGTGGATTTTTCCTGACCTGTATTCTTGGGATAGTCGGTGCGGTGGTCGGCGGCTGGCTGGCGACCATGTTTGGCATTGGCGGCTCCATCAGCGGTTTTAATTTGCACAGCTTCCTGGTGGCGGTGGTGGGCGCTATCCTGGTGCTGGGCGTATTCCGCCTCCTGCGAAGAGAATAAGATTTTCATAAGGCGGATAGCGATACAGATGCCGCTATCCGCTTTCACATCAGAACGTATACTCGATACCAGCCCAGAAATTGCGACCTTCTTCAATAAACCCTTCACTGTAGGCATATTTGGTATCAAACAGGTTATTGACCGACGCATTAACGCTGAAGCCATGACCTAAGGTGTAATCGGCTCGAATGTGGGTCACCGCAAAACCGGCGGCTTTTTGTGAACCGTCACTGTTGCTGTAGCTGGAGGAACGCGCCTCTTCCGACAGCGTTACGCTTAACGGCTCCCACGGTTTGAGAGTCATCCATGCGGTCATTGTCTGCGTTGGCAGATCGGTTATCTTGCCGATGTCTTTGCGTTTGGCATCAGCGTGGATCAGGGCGTAGCTCAATCCTACATCCAGTATATTGCTGATTTTCCCCTTAATACCGGCATCCAGACCGCTGTAATCCACCGTGCCGCTGTTCTGATTTTGAATGGTATCGGCATCGATATTGTGCGAGAGGATGGCATCACTCACCCGGTTATAGTAAACGCTGACCTCAAATCCCCAGTCGTGCGTGAAGGCACCATTCCAGGTTAAATCCACCCCGCGCGCGCGTTCCGGCTTGAGCTGCGGGTTAACAATCGCTATCTGGTTATACGCAGGTTTGGACGTGGTATAGCGTTCTTTCAGCGTCGGAAAGCGTGTGCGGTCATAGTACGAAAGCGCCAGCGTGTCTTCATTGGCAAAGTGGTATTTCCCCATCACCTGCCAGTTAAAAGCTGACTGATTGTTGTCGTCATAATGGGTGATACTGCCATCTTTCTCATGTTTTTTCGCTTCTACGCTATCGCGCCAGTCATAGCTGATTCCAGCCACGACATCGACATTATCGGCAGCAGCCCATTGATATTCACTGGCGAGCGACCAGGTACGATCTTCATAGCGATCGTAAGCGGCGTGCGGCGCACCTTTTTCCCGGTGTACGTCATCTTTCCAGTTAACGGCAAACGACAGCAGATCGTTTTCACGCACATCGGCTGCCAGTTGTAACCCGGCACCGTCGCTGTAATCGGAATAATGGCTGTAGCTGCCTTTTTTATTTTTCAAATCAGCCAGCGAGTTGTACATCATTAGCGTATTTTCAAAGGTGTCGTGATACAGCCGACTTTTCAGGGTAAAACGATCGTTTAGTTGGGTCGTTCCCTGATAATAAAAACTTTCTTTGTCATACTCTGGCCACTGCCAGTAGCGTGATTTCTGACCACTATTTCCACTGTATGGCGGGTTATCTTTTTCACCATCCTGCTTAATGTAAGTCAATGTGTATTCATCGTTTTCGCGTGGTGTAAAACCGAGCTTCACAATGCCGCGTTTATCATCAGCCGATGAATTAATCATCTTGCCGTGTTTGCCTGCAATATCATTATTTACACCATGCGGCAGGCCGAGAAAATCCTGCTTTAGCTGGCTACCGCTGACTTGCAAATACCCCAGATCGCTGCTGGCGGCAAATGAAGCATGCATATCGTAGGCATTGTCCTGGCTACGGCTCCATCCCTGGCGATATCCCAGATTTGCTTCCAGAGGTTTTGTTGGCTTCTGGGTGGTGATATTAATGGCTCCGCCCATCTGATTAGGCCCCTGAAGCAGCGACGAATACCCTTTGGAAACTTCAACTGCCCCCAAATTGTTGGTCAGAATCCGCGCCAGATCGAGGTTGCCGTCATAGGGAACATAAATGGGCACACCGTCGAAATAGACCGGCACCTGACGACTATCAAAGCCACGAACTTTGACCTGTTCTTCGTTGCGGCTACCTGACTTTTGCAGCACCACGCCGGGGACGACACTTAATGCCTGAGCGACATTCTGTTTATCCAGGGCCTTCATGGTGGGTTGATCGAGAACGGTGGTCGTCGTTGATGATACCGGACTGGACCATACGGTCAGCGTGTCGCTCTCCTGAGCCGCTACGGCCTGCTGGGTAAAGGCAAGTGATAATACTGTGCAGAGATAACGTTTTTTGAGTCTCATAGAATAAATTCCGTTTAACAAAGAATTAAATAGAGGCTGCGGGTTGCAGACTGACTTTAATGTCAGCAGGTGCCGCGTAATAAGGCGCGGAGGTAATAAAAAGGCGAATGCCGCAGTCGAGGTAATTTTTGAGTGTTGTCAGATTAATTCCGCCGGTCAGAGCCAGCGTGCAGTGGGGAGCCAGCGACGGTGCTATTTGCGCAATTTCAGTTGCCTGTTGCGGACTAAATTTGTCGAGCTGAAGTACGTCTGGTTGCGCGCGTAACGCGGCGATTGCCTCTTTCGGCGTGTCGGCTTCAACAACTATTTTCTTCTCGGGTGCGTGGCGACGTAACTGATTGATTGCGCCTGACCAGTCCTGATTGTCATGAAGAAAATGGCGGTGGTTGGCAAACAATAATATGGTTTCCGCACATCCGGCACGATGAATCAGTCCTCCGGCAGCCAGAATTGCCTGCGAGGCCAGTAAGCGGGTGCCCGGAATTGCTTTTCGGGTGCAGGCGATATTGCCATCAGGGTAACGTTCACGAAGTAACGCCAGCATTTGAGCGAGATAATCAGAAACACCGCAACTCCACTCCAGCACATTCTGGACTGCCTTCCATCCCTGATGAAGTGCTGCGGCATTACCTTGCGCACGGATTAGCCGCTGACCCGCGTTCGCTTGAGAACCGTCGCTGACCGCGTCATCAATAGTTAATCCCAGCGTAGTTAACATCTTACACGCGACAGAAATTCCGCTGACGCAGCCGCCCTGACGGAGAAAAAACTCTATATAGCCATGCTGGTGTCCAATATTTAATGCTCGCGTGGTCAGGTCACCGCCCTGGATATCTTCCAGCAGTAACGCATCGATTTGTGCCTGAGAAAGGAAAATCATCGCAGTGTCTCCTGCGGTACGCTATCCCACCAGATGAGCGCCCAGTCGCGGCTGGCAGGGGCGAGGGCACGAGCATCTTGTTGTTGATACCAGCGATATAACCGCTCACGCTCATCGTCGTTAAGCGCGCCCAGACTCCAGCTGACGTTCTGCTCAAAACGTTCCCAGGTGCTGTTATCCTGTTGGCAATTTTGTCCACGGATAAAATCAACGTGAGCATAAATTCCCATCTGATACAGGACGTTGAGTGCAAAGATATAGTTGGGTAATTCGATCACTTCCCGACCAGCCGCCCGCTGAATGGCTGGAGAGACGAACGAGGTGCTGACCAGATGAGTCGTATAGACGCGAAGCCGTGCCTGATTATTCAGTTTGCTCATTGCCTGGCGCATATCAGCCACCAGAGTGGAGCGGGAAGCCACGGCAATATCGCAGCGTGGTAGGTCACTCCAGTCCTCTTCCCAGGCGCGCTGGATCCAGTGGACATTGTCTGCCTTTAGCGCGGCGGCGCGACGGGCGGCAACGTTCAGCATCCCCTGACTGTAATCAACGCCATAAATCGTCGTGAGTTTGTCCGCCAGCGCCAGCGATACGGTACCCGGTCCGCAGCCCATATCGAATAAGGTTTGCGCGCCTTGCAGGTCAATTTTTGAGGTCAGTTGTTGCAGGTAGCTGTCCGTAGGCGAGGCGCAATTTTCCGCCATTTTTTCCGCCCGTTGATCCCAGTGATCCGGCGTTTTTTCTGTGCGATGGGCCAGCCTGAGTTGCTGAAGGTAAAGGTCTGCAAAATCAATATCGTCAATGAGCATGATTTTTCCTTAGTGCTTAATTGCAGAGAGGTGATGGTGAATCTGGTCGGCAGAAACCCGGTACAGGGCAGCCAGTTTTTTCGTTGTTAACTGTTCGGTCGGTAAGCCTTGTGTTACTCGTCCATCTGGCTCTACCTGGATAATGCTGTCGGCAATGGCGTTTGCATGGAGCGGATGATGAGTCGACATTAACATTGTCATGCCGTTATTTTTGAGCTGCGCCAGCGTGTCCAGAAGTTGGATCTGATGACCGAAATCGAGGCTGGAGGCAGGCTCATCCAGTAATAACAAGCGCGGTTGCTGGACGAGTGCACGGGCGATTAAAGCCAGCTGACGTTCACCGCCGCTAAGCGTATTCCAGCGTCGTGTCGCCAGATGCAAAATGCCCAGCTTTTCCAGTTGCTCCGTTGCTTTCAGGCGTTCTTGCTTACCGGGAACGGAAAAAGCGCCTATGGTGGGGGCCAGGCCCATCAACACCATATCCAGCACACTAAAAGCAAAAATGCCGTCGTGCGCCTGCGGCACCCAGGCAATAGCCTGCGCGCGCTGGCGATGGCTGAGTGTCTGCACAGGGAGGCTATCCAGTAAGATCTCGCCTTTTAATAACGGTATAACGCCAAGAATGGAGCGCATGAGTGTGGTTTTGCCGCAACCATTGACTCCTAACAGACAACAAATTGTTCCTTGCGACAGGGTGAAGGACACGTCGCGTAGCACCGGATGGCGGGAGTAACCCAGAGACGCATGACGGACGGCAAGCAAAGTCACTGGCGACCTCCGCGTAACAACAAAAACAGGAAAAACGGTGCGCCAACAAAAGCGGTCAGAATGCCAAGTGGGATTTCTGTTGTTCCAATGCTGCGTGCCAGCGTATTGGTAAGCAGGAGCAGAATCGCGCCAGTACACATTGCCATGGGCAACAGCTGCTGATGGTTATGACCGGTCAACAAGCGGGCAATGTGCGGAACGACCAGTCCGACCCAACCAATTATGCCCGCTATTGCTACCGTGCTGGCGGTGATGAGTGTGGCGCAGACAATCAATCCAAAGCGCAGACGTGTCACGTTCAGTCCCAGCGAACGGGCTTCGTCGTCGGAAAGCGTGAGTAAATTCATGCGCCAGCGGAGAAAAAACAGGGGCAAGGAGCCTATGAGAATGATCGGTGCAGCATAGCAGAGATCGCGTAAGGTCACGGTGGACAGCCCCCCCAGCAACCAGAAGGTAATTGACGGTAACTGGGTGTAAGGATCGGCCAGCGTTTTTATTAGCGATATCCCCGCTCCGCACAACGTGCCTAACGCAATACCTACCAGCACCAGGGTTAAGATCGGATCGTGGCGGGTCACCCGACGCGTAATCAACCAGACGCCCGCGACCACCATCAGCCCGCCGCAAAATGCGTACAGCTGGATGTAAACAATGGATAATCCCCACAGGATTGCCGCGCAGGCACCAAGTCCGGCACCGGCGGAGACGCCTAAAATATCCGGTGACACTAAGGGATTACGCAACATTCCCTGATAGGTGGTTCCGGCCCCTGCCAGCGCCGCGCCCAGAAACAGCGCAGCAAGAATACGCGGCACGCGGATTTGCCAGAAGACAATTTGTTCCTGCACAGGAACATTTTCTTGACGAAGAATGAGCGCCAGCAGTTGCTGCATATCGAGATGATAAGCCCCACTTACGGCGGCAAAAGTGATACTGATAGCTGCTAGCAGCAAAATACATCCGTTTACGGTTCTCATTAGCTCGCCACCAATTTTTGATAGTCGGCGTCACTGAGTGAACAATGCCAGAACAGTTGGGCGTAATGCTGTATGTCACTTTTAAACTGGCGATTGATGGCGGGATCCAGCCAGGCGTGAAGTCTGCGTAATCCCAGAAGACGGTTGATTCCCGGCGGGGCATCCAGCCAGCCAAAGGGCAGGCCACTTAAAAATAAGATGCGTTGTTCCGCAACGGCTTTCACGCCCTGCCAGAGAGGATCACGACGAATAAAATCTGCAGTAACGGCCTCCTGAACCAGAATAATATCCGGCTGCCAGCGCAGGAGATTTTCCATGGAAACCTGTGTCAGACCGTGGCGATCGGCTATTTGCGCGACGTTGTGCAAACCTAATAATTCCGCCGCCTCGGTATGCAACGAACCCTGTAAGCCCGTTTCCAGCCCTCGAGGACCGCGCGCAGCATAAAAGCTGAGATTAGCGGCGGGTGAGGTGGCGAATGCCTGAGCTTCACCAACGAAGCGGCTGGCGAGATTGGCTTGTTCTGCGGCGCGGTGCTCTTCGCCTAACGTTTTGCCAAGCGTTGTTAACTGTTCTGCTGATTGTTCCAGTTTCCCGTTAAGCAATAACCAGGGTATTTGTGTCTGTTCGCTAACCTGCCGTGCCTGGGAGATCCAGGTTTCATCCGTATTGCCGCAATCAACGACCAAATCGGGATGTAACGCCATAAGCCCTTCCAGCGAGAGTGTGCTGGCGCGCCCGGCGAGTCGTCCCAGCCTGGGGAACTGGCGAATGTGCTCTGGCAATGGAATTAATGCCTGACGGGCAAAATCAAAAGAGGAAAAACCGACCATTTTTTCTGGCGCGACAGCCAGCAATAGTAAATCGGCGGGCGCGCCTGCGCTGACGATGCGTGTAATGTTTTGGGCTTCGGGAAGCGTCCGTGAGGCCCAGAATTTGACTGATTGTGCAAAGGACGGCAGATGATGCAGGAACAATGTCGACGCAAGAATCTGTGTAAACCTCCGTCTGGTTAGTGACATAAGTAATATCCTGATAATTAAAACCGCTATATACTTACACATATAGCGAAAAAGATCATGTTTGATGTCAAAATTTGTCTAAAGAGACAGAATGATTTGCTTGTTTCTTAAATAACACTTTGTTCCACAAGAAAATTGTCAGGGAGAATGGGGAGTGGGGGAAAATATAAATAGAGGTGTAATGATTAACAAGTTGATAAAATAAAATTAAAATCTTCTCTAATAAAAGAAAATAAAGGCATAGACCGTAGAAAGAGTGGTATTTGGTATTTCGTGATGAAGAAAGAGCAATGCCAATTTTATGCACGTAATGGCATTGCTCGATATACAGTAAAGTTAAGGCGTAGGTTCCGCCTCTTTTTGTTTTAGCGGCTGTGTTGTTGATTCACTGAGTGGACGCGTCGCCGGAACATTGTCACACGGTTGCTCTTTCGGGCAGATCAAATCCAGCATTTTCAGCGTCACGCCATTGGTCCAGCCAAAGCCATCCTGTAATGGATATTCGCCACCGCCGCCCCCTGTTCCGGTGGTGCTGACATCATATTTTTCCACCAGCTTTTTCTCCCGGTCATAGGTGTGCTGAACATTGGTCAGGAAGTGCCAGCTAATGTCCATCGCTACCTCTTTTTGCCCGTAGTTTTGTAATCCTTCTGTCGCGACCCACTGCAACGGTGCCCAGCCGTTTGGCGCATCCCATTGTTGCCCACTTTTCACCGACGTGGTGTTCAGGCCGCCTGGTTGCAGCAGATGTGTTTTCGTCGCCGTCGCCATTTTGTTGGCGCGATCTTTCGCTGCCGCATTGACGTACAGCGGGAACAGGGCGGCCGCGGTTAACTGATTGCGCACTTTATGACTTTTCAGGTCGTAATCGGCATACCAGCCTTGTTGATCGTTCCACAGGTATTTTTCGATCCCTTTTTGACGGGCATTTGCCAGCGTTTCGTACTGGTTTGCCATCGCGTTATCTCCGGCAGCTTTGCTGGCGCGGGAGAGGATTTTTTCCATTTTGAACATCAAGCTGTTCAGATCGACCGGTACGATGCTGGTGGTGCGTAAGGTGTTTAACTGCTGCGGATTGTCCATCCAGCGCGAGCTGAAATCCCAGCCAGACGCAGCGGCAGAGCGCAGGTCGCGGTAAATTTCAGTGGCAGGTCGATTCGGATTGCTTTTGGCAGTGGCAATATCTTCCACCCATGACTCTGGTCGTGGCGTATCGCGATCGTCCCAGTAGCGGTTGAGAAGGGTACCATCCTGAAGTTTTACAACGCGTTTTTCCTGTTGTCCGGCTTGCAGGTTTTCAACACCGTCCATCCAGTAAGCATATTCTTTTTGCATTTGCGGCAGGTATTGTTTCAACGCGGCGTCGCCTTCATGCTGCGCCAGTAACTCTACCATCAGGGCAAAGAAGGGCGGTTGCGAGCGGCTTAAATAGTAACTGCGGTTGCCGTTGGGAATATGACCGTAAGTGTCTATTTCATGAGCAAAATTGGCCACCATATCCGCGACTTTATCCCAGTGACCGCTTTCGGCAAGTCCTAACATGGTGAAGTAACTGTCCCAGTAATATACCTCGCGAAAACGTCCGCCTGGCACGACATAAGGTTTTGGCAGCGGTAATAGAGAATCCCATTTTTCGGTGTTTTCGATAGAACGCGTTAATACCGGCCAAAGTCCGTCAATATGTTCGCGCAGTGATTGCCCCTCTGGCGGAACATATTTCTCGCCCTCTTTCGGCAGGGTGAAATTGACGTTAACGAAATGGCGTAGATCAAATCCGCTCTGGTGTTGCTGCATCCGATAATCAGCAAGGATCATCAGCGGATCGCTGTTCGGCACGGCATCGGCAAAGGTTTTTTGGTCCGGAAAAAGTTTGGCGTTTTGCACATCATTAAACAGCGGCCCTAATAAAATATCAGGCGGTTGTGGTGTTACCGATGTTTCTTCTGCCTGCACCGATAGCGCAGCGAAACACAAAAAGATGCAGGCTGGAATTAACGCCATTTTTTGCGGGCGAGAAGGTGCGGGGGATTTCATCAGTCATTCTCCTTTGGCGAAACCGAATAAAACGGTATTCAAGTATCAGAAAACCTTAGTTCAGGATCGCACTAGCTGCATGATCGAAATCACATTCTGCGAACTGACAGACATTTTAGAAAAGGGAATTAAAGGGATAAATAACGGCGAAATAGAGTGATAAAATAACATCTGTTTATTAGTCAGCCAGCGACGTTGGGTTTGCGATTAGCGAAGAAAAATCATCATAATTTGGTGAAAAATATAACAGGTAGTTAAAAACATCAGTGCAGAGTAAATTGCCGGATGACATCAGAATGATGCCATCCGAACGGTGGTTTAACCCTGACGGTTGAAACGTTGCGTTTTAACGTCCAGCGTTAGCGTTTCTTCTGGTTGTATCGCATACAGTTTCTCACCCTGCTGGCAAATCCAGCCAATTCCCAGTTCACGGGCGATTAGGGCACTGTGGGATAGCGGACTTCCGGCGCTAAGGCAGATACCTTTTACAACCGCTGGATCCAGTTGCAGTACTGTGGAGGGATAAATGTTCTCCGCCAGTAGAATAGTTGGCGAGTTAAACTGCGGGAGTTCTTCTTTCGTTTGGGTCAGGTGGACCAGGGTGCGATGCAGAAGATCGTCCACATCGATATATCGAGCCTGTAGATATTCATCATCCAGCTGTTGGTATTGCTGGCTAAGTTCTTTAAGAACTTGCTGCCAGGCATATTCCGCCGTGCAATGTTCATGCTGAAGGAGTTCGCTTGCCGCCGCCTGCAGTTCCGGATCATCTAACAGTGTATGGTGACCAGAAAAGATTGCGGCAATATCGTCAAGCCCGCTGGTTTCTGCTTTCGCTGTTAACGTCATCAGATCTAATAACGTGAAGTCAATGGCCTGGCGTAATCGTTCTTGTTCTTCTTCCACGGTCAGGGTTGATTTTGCCTGTACCGTACATAAAACAGGTTGATAATAAAAGGCTTTACCCGAAACAGGCGGAACGGGACGCAGAGTAGGTGGAGCAACTTCCTCCGTTTCACCAAAGTTATCTTCAGCCAGCTGACGGAAAGCGATCAGTGCCTCTTCAGCTTCTGGTCCTTTCGCAATCAGGCGCAGCGTATCGTTATAGCGAACTTGTAGTAACGCAATCTGGTTAATACTCTCCGGTGTAACGCATTTGCCGTTTTTCTCCAGCAACATATCGGCATTAAATGTCGATAAGGTATAAACCAGCCGGGAGGCCGGACGTACATGCAGGCCGTTACGGTTTTTTATGACCACCGACAGAGAACGGGCTTCTTCATCGTACGGAGGACATGTGTCAGAGATTTCAGTGTCGGAGGACGGTAAACCCAGTTGTTCACGTTTGGCTTCCAGCGCATGCATGGCGTCAAAGATCACTTTGTCGATATCCGCCCCCGAGGCCGCGCTGACCGTTGCTGCCAGTGTACCTTCGACCAACGGCGCAGCACACAAACGTACTTTTGCGGCGATCTCGGGAGCCAGCAATTCCAGCGCAGTTTCAGCACTCAATAATGCGCTACCCATATCCATCATGACCAGCACATGGTCGGCATCGGCAACAGATTCGATGGCCTCCATCACTTTGATGGCATCGGTACCAATGGGATTTTGTGGATCGTCAATTCCCGCGGCAATGGCGATTTTACAATTATCACTCATTAACATCTGACGGGCTAATTCACCGACACCTTCTCCCAGTCGGCTGCTATGTGAAACTATGACCAGGTTTACCATCACCAATTCCTTACTCTTTTGCGGCTAACGCCAACATTTGCATCATAAACATCACCGAGGTCGCGCCGGGATCCTGGTGACCAATACTGCGTTCACCGAGATAACTGGCGCGGCCTTTGCGGGCTTGCATCGTAATCGTACTTTGTGCAGCGGATTCGGCGATGCTACTGGCAGCGTCGAGCGCCGCCGGAACAGGGAGATTTTGCTCGCAGGACTGACGTAACGATTCCACCACCGGCACCCACACATCACACATGGTTTTATCGCCAGGTTCGGCTTTCCCGCGACTGATTACGCCGTCCGCGCCATCGCGGAACATCTGATAAAGCTCTTCCAGCGTCAGGCTTTGCCGTGCCTGGGTTGTCTGTGCGGCGCGGATAAAGAAGGTACCGAACAGCGGACCACTGGCACCTCCGACGCTGGAAAGTAGCGTCATGCCGGTATTCTTGAGAATGAAACCGATATCTTTATCTGCGATAGCAGGGAGTTTTTCCACCACTTTGCTAAAGCCTCGATTCATATTTAGCCCGTGGTCAGCGTCGCCAATCTCGCGATCCAGTCCAGTAAGATACTCGCTCTCGGTGCTGAAAATATCGCCACAACGAGTGAGCCAGTTAACAATTTGAGTTCTGCTCAGTGACATTGCTTTCTCCTTATTTACCCCAGTTAAGGGCCGGGGTGTGGACAGGGGCGTCCCAGAGTGCCAGCGTTTCGTCATCAACTTTCAGTAAGGTGATTGAGAAACCGGTCATATCCAGTGAGGTGCAGTACGCGCCAATTAAATTACGTTCGATAGTCAATCCCGCTTGCTGGCAACGTGTGGTCAGGCGGTTATAGACGCCGTACAGCTCAGAAAGCGGAGTTGCGCCAAGATTGTTAACCAGCGCAATCACCCGATCGCCAGACTGGAGCGGTTGTTTGGTTTGTGGTTCTTCCTGCCAGCTGCCTTGTTGATAATCCCAGAAACGCAAAGTGCGATGGTATGAGCCATTTTCCAGCAGGGTGTCGAACATTTCATCGACGGTTTGATCAAGGGAAGAGAAGGGGCGGCGGTCAATACCTGGCTCACCATGAATGCCGACGCCAAACTCCATCTCATTATCCGCCAGGGTAAAAGAAGGTTTGCCCGCGGCAGGAACGGTACAGGCACCGAGAGCGATACCTATTGAATGGCCTTGATTATTCAACTTACGCCCCAGTTCCGCACAGGCGTCCAGTGAGTCGCCACGCTCCGCCGCTGCACCTACGAGTTTTTCAATTAATACGGTGTTGGCAACGCCGCGCCGCCCTGCGGTATAAAGACTGTCTTTTACTGCAACGTCGTCATCAATGACCACAGTGGTCACTTTTACGCCGCTATCGTGCAGTAACTCGGTTGCTGTTTCGAAGTTAAGAATATCGCCGGTGTAATTTTTGATAATCAACAGTACACCTTCGCCGCCATCAATTTGCATGGCGCATTCAAAGATTTTATCGGGCGTCGGTGAGGTGAAAATTTCGCCCGGACAGGCCCCAGAAAGCATCCCCTGACCGATATAACCACAATGCATCGGCTCGTGTCCGCTGCCGCCACCCGACAGCAGGGCGACTTTTCCTGCAACGGGGGCATCAGCTCGGGTGACATACACCGGATCCTGATGCAGTGTCAGCGATGGATGCGCTTTCGCTAGTCCTGCCAGTTGTTCGTCCAGTACGTCTTGCACATCATTGATCAATTTTTTCATTATTTTGCTCCAGCAATTACGGTAGGGCATGGATGATGTTCAACGACACGGCGACCACTGACTGCCGATGAATCCATTGTGCATCAGGCAAGGGAAAAGAAAATTAGCTCAAATTATGTTTCATAGTGAAACATATGCTTTAATGAATGTTCCATATTGAAACTTTTACGTGTATTAATACTTAAAATTGCGAGCCGGAACACCTTTTGTCATAAGGGATGCGGGATATGAGTGGCGCTTTTAACAACGATGGTCGGGGCATATCTCCCTTAATTGCAACCTCCTGGGAGAGATGCAATAAGCTGATGAAACGGGAGACATGGAACGTACCACACCAGGCCCAGGGCGTGACATTTGCTTCTATTTATCGGCGTAAGAAAGCGATGCTGACGCTCGGGCAGGCTGCGCTGGAAGATGCCTGGGAATATATGGCACCGCGAGAGTGTGCGTTGCTTATCCTCGATGAAACCGCCTGCATTCTCAGCCGTAATGGCGATCCGCAAACCTTGCAGCAGCTAAGTGTACTGGGATTCAATGACGGCACGTATTGCGCCGAGGGAATTATTGGTACTTGTGCGCTATCGTTAGCGGCTATCTCTGGTCAGGCCGTGAAAACGATGGCCGATCAACATTTCAAACAGGCACTCTGGAACTGGGCCTTTTGCGCAACGCCGTTGTTTGACAGCAAGGGCCGATTGACGGGAACAATAGCGCTGGCGTGTCCGGTTGAGCAAACTACCGCAGCTGATTTGCCGTTGACGTTGGCAATCGCACGCGAGGTCGGAAATTTACTGCTGACGGACAGTTTGCTCGCTGAAACTAACCGTCATTTAAATCAACTTAATGCCCTGTTAGAAAGTATGGATGATGGCGTGATTAGCTGGGACGAGCAGGGTAATTTGCAATTTATCAACGCCCAGGCGGCGCGAGTCTTGCGCCTTGACGCGACGGCAAGTCAGGGAAGGGCAATCACTGAACTCTTAACGTTACCCGCCGTATTGCAACAAGCAATAAAACAGGCACATCCGCTCAAACACGTAGAAGCCACCTTTGAAAGTCAGCATCAGTTTATTGATGCGGTGATAACCCTTAAACCGATAATAGAAACGCAGGGAACCAGCTTTATTTTATTGCTCCATCCTGTGGAACAGATGCGGCAGTTAATGACCAGTCAATTAGGAAAAGTCAGCCATACCTTCGCTCATATGCCACAGGACGATCCGCAAACCCGCCGCTTGATTCATTTTGGTCGCCAGGCGGCACGCAGTAGCTTTCCTGTCCTGCTTTGTGGAGAAGAGGGCGTGGGCAAGGCACTGCTAAGTCAGGCAATTCATAATGAAAGCGAGCGTGCAGCGGGGCCTTATATCGCCGTCAATTGTGAGTTATATGGTGATGCGGCGCTGGCGGAAGAATTTATTGGTGGCGATCGCACGGATAGTGAAAATGGCCGTCTGAGTCGGCTGGAACTGGCGCACGGCGGCACGCTGTTTCTTGAAAAGATTGAATATCTGGCGGTGGAGTTACAGTCTGCCTTGCTTCAGGTTATCAAGCAGGGGGTTATCACGCGACTGGATGCGCGGCGTTTAATACCCATTGATGTCAAAGTGATTGCCACAACGACCGCGGACCTCGCAATGCTGGTGGAACAAAATCGTTTTAGTCGCCAGCTGTATTACGCGCTGCATGCATTTGAAATTACCATCCCGCCACTGCGTATGCGGCGTGGCAGCATTCCGGCGCTGGTGAATAACAAATTACGCAGCCTTGAAAAACGCTTCTCTACGCGGCTGAAAATTGATGACGATGCCCTCGCTCGCCTGGTTTCCTGTGCATGGCCTGGCAACGATTTTGAACTTTACAGCGTCATCGAGAATCTTGCTCTGAGTAGTGATAATGGGCGCATTCGCGTCAGTGATTTGCCGGAACATCTGTTTACCGAGCAGGCGACAGATGATGTCAGCGCCACCCGCCTTTCCACCAGTCTGTCATTTGCGGAAGTTGAAAAAGAGGCAATTATTAACGCAGCCCAGGTCACAGGCGGTCGCATTCAGGAAATGTCGGCTTTACTTGGGATCGGCCGCACTACGCTGTGGCGGAAAATGAAGCAACATGGCATTGATGCAGGGCAGTTTAAGCGCCGTGGATAGCGGGAGAGTATGTACTTTCCCGCTATGAATTGCTAATTAATAGCGACCATGACTGCCGTGATTTGGTCCACCATTTGAAGGTGGCATTGGCTTACCTGAGGGCGCAGGACCACGAGGGCCATCGCTGTGGCGGTGATGATGGTGGGGAACACAAGCACTCAACAGGCTTGCAAAGACAATTGCTAACAGGCTGAAGGTAAATGTTTTTTTCATGACAAACTCTTGAACGGTTAATGCACTGTGATTGTTATCACATAAAAGCTGCATTGTTAATATTGTCAGGAGTCTGATTATGAGTTTTGGTAACTCAGAATTGAAAGAAGACGCGTAGCAGGCGTAAAAAAGCCATTACGTGCAACTCACATAATGGCTCGTTATTAACCGCCAGGATATTACGCGGAATTAGACGTTGAACAGGAAGTTCATCACATCGCCATCTTTAACGATGTAGTCTTTACCTTCTGCACGCATTTTGCCTGCTTCCTTCGCGCCTTGTTCACCTTTGTAAGTGATGAAATCTTCAAACGAGATGGTTTGTGCACGGATAAAGCCTTTTTCAAAATCAGTATGGATTTTGCCCGCTGCCTGCGGCGCGGTTGCACCAACCGGAATGGTCCATGCACGCACTTCTTTCACCCCAGCGGTGAAGTAAGTTTGCAGGTTCAGCAGCTTATAACCGGCACGGATCACACGGTTCAGGCCCGGCTCTTCCAGCCCAAGCTCCTGCATAAACTCGTCACGCTCTTCGTCGTCCAGTTCGGCAATGTCTGCTTCAACAGCAGCACAAACCGGAACTACAACAGAACCTTCTTTCGCTGCGATTTCACGCACCTGGTCAAGATACGGGTTGTTTTCAAAACCGTCTTCGTTGACGTTGGCGATGTACATTGTTGGTTTTAGCGTCAGGAAGCTCAGGTAACGAACAGCCGCTTTCTCTTCAGCGCTTAAATCCAGCGCACGCAGCATACCTGCGTTTTCCAGCTGGGGCAGGCATTTTTCCAGTACCGCCAGCTCGGCTTTCGCGTCATTATCGCCACCTTTGGCTTTCTTCTGTACGCGATGAATCGCACGTTCACAGGTGTCGAGATCCGCCAGCGCCAGTTCGGTGTTGATAACTTCAATATCATCCGCCGGGTTAACTTTGCCGGAAACGTGAATGATGTTGTCATTTTCAAAGCAGCGAACAACGTGACCGATCGCTTCGGTTTCACGGATGTTGGTCAGGAACTGGTTACCCAGACCTTCGCCTTTCGATGCGCCTTTTACCAGACCGGCGATATCGACAAATTCCATGGTCGTGGGAAGTGTACGCTGCGGTTTTACGATTTCAGCCAGTTGATCCAGGCGAGGGTCAGGCATTGGTACGACGCCAGTGTTCGGCTCGATGGTGCAGAATGGAAAGTTGGCCGCTTCAATACCGGCTTTGGTCAGCGCGTTGAACAGGGTAGATTTCCCGACGTTGGGCAAACCGACGATACCGCATTTGAATCCCATGATTTAAATCACCTTAATATCTTAATAATCAACCTGTTATTGCTAACAGATTGCAGAAATGGAAATAACTTTGCCTATTATACACGGCACTCGGCAAAAATGCCGCAGACAACGACTTATTGCGCTTTAAAGGCGTGCAATCGGTTCGTTGCTTTGGTCAAGCCATCTGTAAACCACATTTCAGTACAACGCGCCGCTTCGTCGATGGCTTCATCAATTAACTTCTGTTCACTAACAGGCGGTTTGCCTAACACAAAACCGACAACTTTATCTTTATCGCCCGGATGACCGATTCCGATGCGTAAACGGTGAAAGTTAGGGTTATTACCCAATTTACTGATGATGTCTTTCAGTCCATTGTGACCACCATGACCGCCACCCAACTTAAATTTGGCGACGCCAGGAGGCAGATCCAGTTCGTCGTGGGCCACCAGAATTTCGTCCGGATTAATGCGGAAAAAACTGGCCATCGCCGCAACGGCTTTGCCGCTGAGATTCATAAATGTAGTCGGGACTAACAGGCGGACATCTTCGCCTCCAAGGGTGACTCGCGAAGTATAACCAAAGAATTTAGCCTCTTCGCGCAGCGGAGCGCGCAATCGCTCTGCCAGTAAGTCAACGAACCAGGCACCAGCATTATGTCGCGTTGCGGCGTATTCAGCACCGGGGTTCGCCAGGCCGACAATCAATTTAATCGTCACGTTTTTTTGTCCTGAGTGTGTACATAACTGGCGCGTAGTTTACTGGTTGCGGCCCCGCTTGACAAAAAACTGCGTATCAAATGTAGATAATGCAATTATTGCCTGAGTGGACTATTAGAAAGTCAAGGTGTTCAGGCGTTTATTTGTAAAGTTTTGTTGAAGTAAGGGTTGTAATTGTGATCACACCCGCACATAACCCACAGGGTGTTGTCTATACTTTACGCATAAGGAAGAGGGGTATTCCCTGTTACAACCCAGAAAGTTCCGGAGGTGACATATGAAACGCAAAAACGCTTCGTTACTCGGTAACGTGCTCATGGGGTTGGGTCTGGTGGTAATGGTGGTCGGCGTGGGGTATTCAATCCTCAACCAGTTACCACAGTTTAATATGCCCCAGTATTTCGCACATGGTGCTGTGCTAAGTATTTTCGTCGGTGCGATTCTCTGGCTGGCAGGTGCCCGTGTTGGCGGGCATGAACAGGTGTGCGACCGTTACTGGTGGGTTCGCCACTATGACAAACGTTGCCGCCGTAGCGATAATCGCCGTCATAGCTAACAAATAATGCAGTTTGCTGACCAGTCAGTTTGCGCTGACTGGTCAATCTCGTACTTATAAATCCGCCATCGCCGCGCGACGATTCGGGAAGAATGCGAGGCGTCCCGGGATCGGTTGAATGCCTGCGCGAGCCATAGTGCGCAGTGGCTGGAATTCCAGGTTGCACACGCGCAGTTCACATCCTTCGGGCAGACGCTTCACAAAACGCTGGAACGCATCAAGACCACCAGCATCAAGTACCGGAACGGCATCCCACTTCAGAATCACAATCCGTTTGCCTTCAAGACGTGACTCCAGGTCCGTGAATAAGCCTTCAGCGGCAGCAAAAAACAGCGGGCCAATAACGCGCAGAACCAGGACATCGTCTGGAACGTCTACGACTACCGGTGCCAGGCGAGTCATACGTGCGATACGACGCATAAACAGCAGCGATGCCAGCACGATCCCCACGCTGATGGCAATAACCATATCGAACAGCACGGTCAGCGACATGCACAGCAGCATGACGATGATGTCATCTTTCGGTGCATGACGCAGCAAGTCGACCACTTTGTGCGCTTCACTCATGTTCCACGCCACCATCAACAGCAGGGCTGCCATGGCGGAAAGCGGCAGCCAGGAGAGCAGCGGTGCCAGTACCAGCAGGGCAAGAATAACCAGAATAGAGTGGATCACCGCCGAGATAGGGGAAGTTGCCCCGGCACGGACGTTAGCGGCAGAACGCGCGATGGCAGCTGTAGCGGTAATACCACCAAAGAACGGAGCGATAATATTCCCCAGTCCCTGTCCAACCAGTTCGCTGTTCGCCTTGTGTTTCGTCCCGGTCATACCATCCAGCACCACGGCGCAGAGCAGAGATTCGATTGCGCCGAGCATTGCCATTGAGAATGCCGCAGGCAGCAGGGTGCGAATAGAATCCCAGGTTAGCGTGAATTCTGAATTAGGCAGATCCCACGGCAGCACCAGTTGCGGCAGCAGTTGCGGAATACCGTTACCCTGAGAACCATCGGCCAGGACGTAGTGGAATTGCGAACCGATGGTAGCAACATGTCCGCCGAGCAGGTTAACAATCCCCATCACCGCGCAACCAGCCAGCAAGGCCGGAAGGTGGCCGGGTAAACGTATGCCCAGACGCGGCCAGAAAACCAGAATGCCAAGCGTCACAATGCCAATGGCTGCATCACCCACATTAATGGTCGGCAGCGCCATAAATAATGCGCCGACTTTTTGTAGATAATGTTCCGGGACATGGGCCATTTGCAGACCGAGAAAATCTTTAATCTGCATGGTACCGATGGTGATCCCGATACCCGAGGTGAAACCTAAGGTGACGGAAACCGGAATATACTCAATCAGGCGACCAAAGCGTGCCAGCCCCATCAGAATCAAAAAGATTCCCGACAGCAAGGTCGCAACCAGCAGTCCTGCCAGTCCAAACTGTTGCGAAACGGGATAGAGAATTACCACAAATGCCGCAGTCGGACCGGAAACGCTAAAGCGTGACCCCCCCGTCAGAGCAATGACAATCCCCGCAACAGCTGCGGTATATAAACCGTACTGGGGGGCCACACCACTACCAATAGCCAACGCCATCGCCAGCGGGATAGCAATAATCCCGACGGTTATCCCGGCAATCAGGTCACGGGTAAACCGTGCGGCAGTATATTTTTCTTTCCAGCAAGCGTCGATCAGAGCGCGGAAAGGCATCACATGTGAGGAAAATATTTTGTTCACAATAATGTTTCATCCGTGAGCGCATCATCTGTCAACTAAATGGCAGGTGAAGGAGGCATAGGTCATACAAATGGATATTACAGACAAAAAAACCCGCCGCAGCGGGTCTTTGAGCCGGGTTCGATTAGTGTTCGAACATGGCAGAGATCGATTCTTCGTTGCTGATACGACGAATCGCTTCGGCCAGCATACCTGACAGGGTCAGAGTACGCACGTTCGGCAGTGATTTGATTTCATCGCTCAGCGGAATGGTATCGCAGACAACGACTTCATCAATTACAGAGTTACGCAGGTTGTTCGCCGCGTTGCCAGAGAAGATCGGGTGAGTCGCGTACGCAAATACACGTTTAGCACCACGTTCTTTCAGAGCTTCAGCAGCTTTACACAGCGTACCGCCAGTGTCGATCATATCATCGACCAGTACGCAGTCACGACCTGCAACGTCACCGATGATATGCATCACCTGGGAAACGTTCGCACGCGGACGACGTTTGTCGATGATTGCCATATCGGTATCGTTCAGCAGCTTAGCGATAGCGCGGGCACGCACAACGCCGCCGATGTCCGGAGAAACCACAATTGGGTTATCCAGATTCAGCTGCAGCATGTCTTCCAGCAGGATCGGGCTACCAAATACGTTATCAACCGGAACGTCGAAGAAACCCTGAATCTGTTCAGCGTGCAGATCCACTGTCAGCACACGGTCAACACCGACGCTGGAGAGGAAGTCTGCAACCACTTTCGCAGTGATTGGTACACGAGCGGAACGGACGCGACGGTCCTGGCGCGCATAGCCAAAGTAGGGGATAACAGCGGTGATACGACCTGCGGAAGCACGACGCAGGGCATCAACCATAACGACTAATTCCATCAGGTTGTCGTTAGTAGGGGCACAAGTGGACTGGATGATGAAAATATCACCACCGCGTACATTTTCATTAATTTGTACACTGACTTCGCCGTCGCTAAAGCGACCTACAGCGGCGTCGCCGAGTGAAGTGTACAGGCGGTTGGCAATACGTTGTGCTAGTTCCGGGGTGGCGTTACCAGCAAAAAGCTTCATATCAGGCACGAGAAGAACCTCAGGCATGCGTCCATTGGTGGAAAGAATCTGCCGAAAACTGTGCGGGCCAGGCATGATTCTTTCCAGGCGGTGTATTAAAGAGCGCGATGCAACGTCTGGAACAAGGTGACGTTGTCACCGAAACTCAGCTTGCCCGGCTTAAAGCATGGCTCTGTGCAATGGGGAAAGATTAACGCCTTTCGCCACAAAGCCATTGAGCCATTCCGGGGCTTGCTCTAGCACCTGGCGGGCTTCAGACTCTGTATCAAATTCAGCAAAGACACAGGCCCCTGTCCCAGTCAGGCGCGACGGGGCGTATTCTAACAGCCAGGAAAGCACCGCATCAACCTCGCGAAAACGTTTTCTTGCGATAACCTCGCAATCATTGCTGAATTCACATTTTAGCAACGTTTCTATTGACCTTTTTGGCGTATTGCGCGGGAGTTCAGGATCTTTAAAAATCACCGGTGTTGGAATACTTACACCAGGGTGCGCCACCAGATACCACTTCTCTGGCGGATCCACCGGCATTAGTATTTCACCAACGCCTTCGGCAAACGCGGCATGACCACGAACAAAGACAGGAACATCTGCGCCCAGCGTCAGCCCCATTTCCGCCAGTTCATCCATGCTTAGTCCGCATTGCCAGAGATGATTTAACGCCACCAGAACCGTCGCGGCATTGGATGAACCACCGCCGAGACCGCCGCCCATCGGCAAACGCTTGTCAATGCTGATATTCGCACCGCTTCCCATCGAAAGACGCCCGCTGTCTGCCGCAGTTTTCATCAACAACCGCGCTGCGCGAACGATCAGGTTATCTTCATGTTCCACGCCTTCAACGGGCGTTAACAGACGAATATCCCCATCGTCACGAAGCTCAATGCTGATGATGTCGCCGTAATCAAGAAACTGAAACAGCGTTTGCAGCGTGTGGTAACCATCCGCACGCTGACCGGTAATGTATAAAAACAGATTAAGTTTTGCCGGAGAGGGCCACTGTGTCCGCATTATTTCACTATCCAGTTATCCATTTTTAACTTGATGCGTTGACCACCGTCGGTGAGTTCCATATTGGCTGGCATCGCAGGTTGAGTTTTTGTGTCATAACCACCGTAAACAACTTTCCAGTTTTTGCCATTCTGGCTGTAGGTGATTTCGCTCAGGCGGTACTGGTCGTCAAGTTTGTAGTCAGTCGCATCACCCGGTAAACCTAAAATCCACTGGCGCAAGCTGTTGAGCGGAATTGGCATTCCGGTCAATTTGCCAATCATCTCTTCGGCGTCATCGGAGGTATAACGCTGACCTTTATTGTCGACTAACTGCACGTTACCCGGTTGAGCATTCAGCTCCAGTTCCGTGCTGCCCAATGGGTTAGTCAGCAGCAGACGGTAGCGATCCTGGCCAGTTTGTTGCCAGAAGAAACGGGCGTACACTTTTTGTTGGTCAGAAATATAAGCGAACGCGCCGCGAGTTTGATACTGATTAAGATTGCGCACGTCTTGCTGATGCTGACGCCATTGTGGCGAATCCGGGCTTTTGCCAGGACCTTTGGGCGTGGTAACGGAACAGGCAGTGAGCACAAGAGCAGCCAGCGGTAGCAGGCGGATAAGACGAAAATCGGGCAGGGGCATAATAATGACAAGTCCTTGAGATACGTTGCAGTTATAACCCTTAATGCTAGCGTTACCGTTAGCCATCGTCTATGTTCACGTTGTCTTAATTGCCAGAATCTAACGGCTTTCGGCAATTACTCCAAAAGGGGGCGCTCTCTTTTATTGATCTTACGCATCCTGTATGATGCAAGCAGACTAACCCTATCAACGTTGGTATTATTTCCCGCAGACATGACCCTTTTAGCACTCGGTATCAACCATAAAACGGCACCTGTATCGCTGCGAGAACGTGTATCGTTTTCGCCGGATAAGCTCGATCAGGCGCTTGACAGTCTGCTCGCGCAGCCGATGGTGCAGGGCGGTGTGGTGCTGTCGACGTGTAACCGCACAGAACTTTATCTCAGCGTTGAAGAACGGGATGACCTGCAAGAGGCGCTCATTCGCTGGTTGTGTGATTACCATAATCTCAACGAAGACGATCTGCGTAATAGCCTCTACTGGCATCAGGATAACGATGCGGTCAGTCATTTAATGCGCGTTGCCAGTGGGCTTGATTCTCTCGTCCTTGGCGAGCCGCAGATCCTCGGTCAGGTTAAAAAAGCGTTTGCCGATTCGCAAAAAGGTCATATGAAGGCCAGCGAACTGGAACGCATGTTTCAGAAATCTTTCTCTGTGGCGAAACGCGTTCGCACTGAAACAGATATCGGTGCCAGTGCTGTGTCTGTCGCTTTTGCGGCTTGTACGCTGGCGCGGCAGATCTTTGAATCGCTCTCTACGGTGACGGTACTGCTGGTTGGCGCGGGCGAAACCATCGAGCTGGTGGCGCGTCATCTGCGCGAACACAAAGTACAGAAGATGATTATCGCCAATCGCACTCGCGAACGTGCCCAAATTCTGGCAGATGAGGTTGGCGCGGAAGTGATTGCCCTGAGCGATATCGACGAACGTCTGCGCGAAGCCGATATCATCATCAGTTCCACCGCCAGCCCGTTGCCGATTATCGGTAAAGGCATGGTAGAGCGCGCATTAAAAAGCCGTCGCAATCAACCAATGCTGCTGGTGGATATTGCCGTTCCGCGCGATGTTGAGCCGGAAGTTGGTAAACTGGCGAATGCTTATCTTTATAGCGTTGACGATCTGCAAAGCATTATTTCGCACAACCTGGCGCAACGGAAAGCTGCTGCTGTGGAGGCGGAAACTATCGTCGCCCAGGAGGCCAGTGAATTTATGGCATGGCTTCGAGCACAAAGCGCCAGCGAAACTATTCGCGATTATCGTAGCCAGGCAGAGCAGGTTCGTGATGAGTTAACTGCTAAAGCGTTAGCGGCCCTTGAACAGGGCGGCGATGCGCAAACCATTATGCAGGATCTGGCATGGAAACTGACTAACCGCCTGATCCATGCACCAACAAAATCACTTCAACAGGCCGCCCGTGACGGGGATAACGAACGCCTGAATATTCTGCGCGACAGCCTCGGGCTGGAGTAGCAGTACATCATTTTCTTTTTTTACAGGGTGCATTTACGCCTATGAAGCCTTCTATCGTTGCCAAACTGGAAGCCCTGCATGAACGCCATGAAGAAGTTCAGGCGCTGCTGGGTGATGCGCAAACCATCGCTGACCAGGAACGTTTTCGCGCATTATCTCGTGAATATGCGCAGTTAAGTGATGTTTCGCGCTGTTTTACCGACTGGCAACAGGTTCAGGAAGATATCGAAACCGCACAGATGATGCTCGACGATCCTGAAATGCGTGAGATGGCGCAGGATGAACTGCGCGAAGCTAAAGAAAAAAGCGAGCAACTGGAACAGCAATTACAGGTTCTGTTACTACCAAAAGATCCTGATGACGAACGTAACGCCTTCCTCGAAGTCCGTGCCGGAACCGGCGGCGACGAAGCGGCGCTGTTCGCTGGCGATCTGTTCCGTATGTACAGCCGTTACGCCGAAGCCCGCCGCTGGCGTGTAGAAATCATGAGCGCCAGCGAGGGTGAACATGGTGGTTATAAAGAGATCATCGCCAAAATTAGCGGTGATGGTGTATATGGTCGTTTGAAATTCGAATCTGGCGGTCATCGCGTGCAGCGTGTTCCTGCTACGGAATCGCAGGGTCGTATTCATACTTCTGCTTGTACCGTTGCGGTAATGCCAGAACTGCCTGATGCAGAACTGCCGGACATCAACCCAGCAGATTTACGCATTGATACTTTCCGCTCGTCAGGGGCGGGTGGTCAGCACGTTAACACCACCGATTCGGCAATTCGTATTACTCACTTGCCGACCGGGATTGTTGTTGAATGTCAGGACGAACGTTCACAACATAAAAACAAAGCTAAAGCACTTTCTGTACTCGGTGCTCGCATCCACGCTGCTGAAATGGTAAAACGGCAACAGGCCGAAGCGTCTACCCGTCGTAACCTGCTGGGGAGTGGCGATCGCAGCGACCGTAACCGTACTTACAACTTCCCGCAGGGGCGCGTTACCGATCACCGCATCAACCTGACGCTCTACCGCCTGGATGAAGTGATGGAAGGTAAGCTGGATATGCTGATTGAACCGATTATCCAGGAACATCAGGCCGACCAACTGGCGGCGTTGTCCGAGCAGGAATAATGGAATATCAACACTGGTTACGTGAAGCAATAAGCCAACTTCAGGCGAGCGAAAGCCCGCGGCGTGATGCTGAAATCCTGCTGGAGCATGTTACCGGCAGAGGGCGTACTTTTATTCTCGCCTTTGGTGAAACGCAGCTGACTGACGAACAATGTCAGCAACTTGATGCGCTACTGACGCGTCGTCGCGATGGTGAACCCATTGCTCATTTAACCGGGGTGCGAGAATTCTGGTCGTTGCCGTTATTTGTTTCGCCAGCGACCTTAATTCCGCGCCCGGATACGGAGTGTCTGGTGGAGCAGGCACTGGCGCGGTTGCCTGAACAACCTTGCCGTATTCTCGATCTCGGGACGGGTACCGGGGCGATTGCGCTGGCGCTGGCCAGCGAGCGTCCGGACTGCGAAATTACCGCTGTAGATCGTATGCCAGATGCTGTCTCTCTGGCGCAACGTAATGCCCAGCATCTGGCTATCAAAAATATCCACATTCTGCAAAGCGACTGGTTTAGCGCGCTAGCCGGGCAGCAGTTTGCGATGATTGTCAGCAATCCGCCGTATATTGACGAGCAGGACCCACATCTTCAACAAGGCGATGTCCGCTTTGAGCCGCTCACTGCGCTGGTTGCGGCAGACAGTGGAATGGCAGACATCGTGCATATCATCGAACAGTCGCGTAACGCGCTGGTATCCGGCGGCTTTCTGCTTCTGGAGCATGGCTGGCAGCAGGGTGAAGCGGTGCGACAGGCATTTATCTTCGCGGGGTATCATGACGTCGAAACCTGCCGTGACTATGGGGATAACGAGCGCGTAACGCTCGGCCGCTATTATCAATGACAAGTTTTTCTACGTTGCTTAGCGTTCATCTCATTAGTATCGCGCTTTCTGTTGGGCTATTGACCTTACGTTTCTGGCTACGTTATCAGAAGCATCCACAGGCATTTGCTCGCTGGACGCGCATTGTGCCGCCGGTTGTCGATACGCTGTTATTGTTAAGCGGCATTGCGTTGATGGCTAAAGCGCACATCCAGCCATTTTCCGGGCAGGCACAGTGGCTGACTGAAAAGCTGTTTGGAGTTATCATTTATATCGTTTTGGGTTTTATTGCACTCGATTATCGTCGTATGCACAGTCAGCAGGCGCGCATTATTGCCTTCCCGCTGGCGTTGGTGGTGCTGTACATCATCATTAAACTCGCCACCACAAAAGTACCGTTACTGGGGTAAGTCATGAGATCGTTAGCTGATTTCGAATTTAATAAAGCGCCATTGTGCGAAGGCATGATCCTGGCTTGCGAAGCAATCCGCCGCGATTTTCCCTCGCAAGATGTTTACGACGAACTGGAGCGTCTCGTTAGTCTGGCGAAGGAAGAAATTAGCCAGCTTCTGCCATTAGAAGAGCAGCTAGAAAAATTAATCGCGCTGTTTTACGGCGAATGGGGGTTTAAAGCCTCACGCGGCGTTTATCGTCTTTCCGATGCATTATGGCTGGACCAGGTGTTAAAGAATCGACAGGGCAGTGCGGTATCATTAGGTGCGGTTTTATTATGGGTCGCGAATCGTCTCGATTTGCCGCTGCTGCCGGTGATTTTCCCTACGCAGCTGATATTGCGCATTGAATGTCCGGATGGCGAAATTTGGCTGATTAATCCTTTTAACGGTGAATCGTTAAGCGAACATATGCTGGATGTGTGGTTAAAGGGAAATATCAGCCCGTCGGCGGAACTGTTTTATGAAGACCTTGATGAAGCTGATAACATTGAGGTAATCCGCAAATTGCTGGATACACTCAAAGCTTCGTTGATGGAAGAAAATCAGATGGAGCTGGCGTTACGCACCAGCGAAGCTTTATTACAATTCAACCCGGAAGATCCCTATGAAATTCGCGATCGCGGGTTGATTTATGCGCAACTGGATTGCGAACACGTTGCGTTGAACGATTTAAGTTATTTCGTTGAACAGTGTCCGGAAGACCCGATCAGCGAAATGATCCGTGCGCAAATAAATAACATCGCGCATAAACATATTGTGCTGCATTAATTAATCGACATTTTACTCAAGATTAAGGCGATCCTATGAAACAAAAAGTGGTTAGCATTGGCGACATCAACGTAGCAAATGACCTGCCGTTCGTACTGTTTGGCGGTATGAACGTGCTGGAATCTCGCGATCTGGCGATGCGCATTTGCGAGCACTACGTAACCGTGACCCAGAAACTGGGTATCCCTTACGTGTTCAAAGCCTCTTTTGACAAAGCCAACCGCTCCTCCATCCACTCTTATCGTGGACCGGGCCTGGAAGAAGGGATGAAAATCTTCCAGGAGTTGAAGCAGACTTTTGGCGTGAAAATTATCACCGACGTTCACGAACCAAGCCAGGCACAGCCCGTTGCTGATGTTGTAGATGTGATTCAGTTGCCGGCGTTTCTTGCTCGCCAGACTGACCTGGTTGAAGCCATGGCGAAAACCGGTGCGGTAATTAACGTCAAGAAACCGCAGTTTGTCAGCCCGGGACAGATGGGTAATATCGTTGATAAATTCAAAGAAGGCGGCAACGAAAAAGTGATTCTTTGCGATCGCGGTGCTAACTTCGGCTATGACAACCTGGTTGTTGATATGCTGGGCTTCAGCATCATGAAGAAAGTGTCTGGTAATTCGCCGGTGATTTTCGACGTTACCCACGCACTGCAATGTCGCGATCCATTTGGCGCAGCTTCCGGCGGTCGCCGTGCTCAGGTGGCTGAGCTGGCAAGAGCCGGTATGGCGGTAGGTCTGGCGGGGCTGTTTATTGAAGCGCATCCGGATCCGGAACATGCGAAATGTGATGGTCCATCCGCGCTGCCGCTGGCTAAACTGGAACCGTTCCTCAAGCAAATGAAAGCGATTGATGATCTGGTGAAAGGTTTCGAAGAACTGGATACCAGCAAGTAATCTTTTTGTTTGAAAAATAAAGTCTTAGCGTTCTGCGTTAAGACTTTTTTTATGGGTGCCGGATACAAAAAAGGCCGCAGGCTGTTACCCCTGCGGCCGGTTTCGGGCGCATATTGCCATCACGGCAGCCTGACGCCCGTTTTCACCTTACTTCCGGTTACGCCACCAGCCGACAATCGCTGCGGTAATAATTCCCGCCAGGATCGGTGCTGCCAGGTCGTGCCAGAAAATCATGGCAAACTGCGCGAGCGTCATATAGCCGCCTTGTTGTAATGACAACATTTTGCGGCTATTCTTGGATTGTTGATGGTTCAAGATTAGCCCCCGTTCTGTTGTCAGGTTTTACCTCTCAACGTGCGGGGGTTTTCTCTTTCCAGCAACCAATGCCACCAGGGATAAAGCCCCCGCAACATTGCGCCTCACCGGATAACGCCGGCTTGGTGTGGATACTACGTCGCAATTCATCTTCACTTCATCCCTGAAATGTTTGCATTGAAGAGTACATTCCGGCTTTTCAACAGCTGTTGCAGTGGTTTCGTGCAGGTTGTGGTACAGGCTCGCAATTCTGATTAACGACCTGTCCAGGTAGTATGAAGAAATACAATAAGCAGGAATTTATATTATCTCCCCCGATTTCCGTCATCGGAGGAGATATAACTGTCAGGCAAATATCGTCATCAAATAGGCGGCAAACAGTGCCAGATGCGCTGCGCCATTGAGCACGTTAGTTCGTCCGGTGGAGAAGGAGATATGGCACAGTACTAAAGAGGCCACCATCACCACCATTTCTGGCGCACCAAGTGCAAACTGCAATTCGTTACCCGTCATAAAGGCAATTAGCGTGACGACAGGTACGGTAAGCGAAATGGTTGCCAACACTGAACCAAAGAACAGATTCATCGCGCGCTGGACCTGGTTATTCAACACTGCTTTTAACGCACCTAAACCTTCCGGCGACAGAATCAACAGAGCCACCAGGAAGCCAGTAAAGGCGACAGGCGCATTCATGCTGTCGAGCAATGTCTCCAGCGGGCTGGCGTTCATTTTGGTGACTGCAATAACGGCAATCAGATGGACAATCAACCAGATGGCATGCCACAGGCTGCTATGGGCAGACGGTTTACCGTGGTGCGGGTCGTCATCATCACTGTCATCTTCGTGCTCGTAGACAAACAAACTTTGATGCGTTTTGGTCTGGATCAGCAAAAATACGCCATACATTGCCGCAGAAATTAATGCTACCAGTAACGCCTGACCTGTTGAAAAATTCGCCGCAGGCAGAGCCATTGGAAATACCAGTACGATTATCGCCAGGGGGAACAGCGCAATTAAATACTGCTTGATACCAAACAGATTCATATATTGGGTGGCAAACTTACGTCCGCCCAACAATAATGAAAAGCCAACCAGCCCACCTGTAACAATCATAATGATTGAATAGAGCGTATCACGCATTAGCGTTGGCGCGGCGTCGCCGGTTGCCATTAAAGCTGAAATCAAACTGACTTCAAGAATAACCACTGAAAGGCTAAGAATAAGCGAACCGTAAGGTTCTCCCAGGCGATGGGCTAATACGTCCGCATGACGGACAACACTAAAGGCGCTACTTAAAATACCAATAAGCGCAAGAAGATTGATGGCAATGACCACTGGTAGTGTCTGGCTGCTTCCCCACAGGAACAGCACTACCAGCGCCAGAACCGGGAAAATAAGCGAAGTCTCCTTGTGGCGGGTTTTTACCGCCTCTTGAGCATTTGACATTATGGTTATCCCTTTGCAGATGAATTTATCGAAAATGTAAAAAATAGGTAGGAAAAATAACAGAAATTGTCTGGATATCGGTAACATTTTACGAATTTTTACCCCGCTGTCGATTTTTTACTCATTTGGGCATAAAAATAAGTAATACGTTTAGACAATGTTTGTTTTAGCACTTCTTAAGAAGAGTCTGACATGAAAATTCTTATGTTTTGGCAAGAGTAGATATTGCTGACCACACTTAATGTTCAACTTTGTAAAAGGAGTCAACGATGCCGTATAAAACGAAAAGCGATCTGCCGGAAAGCGTAAAGCACGTGCTTCCGTCTCATGCCCAGGATATCTATAAAGAAGCGTTCAACAGCGCATGGGATCAATATAAAGATAAAGAAGATCGGCGTGATGACGCCAGTCGCGAAGAAACAGCGCATAAAGTGGCCTGGGCTGCTGTGAAGCATGAATATGCCAAAGGGGATGATGATAAATGGCATAAAAAATCGTAAAACTAAAGCTATTCGTGCGGTGTTGCCTTGCAAGTGGTCCGTGGATTGCATATTGTCCCGTTAGTGGTTTCAAAATGAGCAGTAAAAATGTCCGGAAGACACCAAAAAGTTGTCGCAGGGAAGTATGCAGTGGCGGAGGTGTAAGGTGATAACGCGTGATTTCTTGATGAATGCCGATTGTAAAACGGCATTTGGTGCCATTGAAGAATCACTCTTATGGTCAGCAGAACAACGGGCGGCTTCGCTGGCGGCGACGCTGGCTTGTCGACCTGATGAGGGACCGGTGTGGATCTTCGGTTATGGATCGTTGATGTGGAATCCGGCACTGGAGTTTACCGAGTCGTGCACCGGTACACTGGTTGGATGGCATCGCGCGTTTTGCCTGCGCCTGACCGCCGGGCGCGGGACTGCGCACCAGCCGGGACGAATGCTTGCACTGAAAGAGGGCGGACGCACCACAGGCGTCGCCTATCGACTGCCAGAAGAGACGCTGGAGCAGGAACTAACCCTGCTGTGGAAGCGCGAGATGATTACCGGCTGTTATCTGCCAACCTGGTGTCAGCTTGATCTTGATGATGGACGCACAGTAAACGCCATTGTGTTTATTATGGACCCGCGACATCCAGAATATGAATCTGACACTCGCGCTCAGGTCATAGCGCCGTTGATTGCGGCGGCGAGCGGTCCGCTGGGAACCAATGCACAATACCTGTTTTCACTGGAACAGGAGCTTATCAAACTGGGAATGCAGGACGATGGGCTGAATGATTTGCTGGTATCGGTAAAAAAACTGCTGGCGGAGAATTATCCGGATGGTGTGTTACGGCCGGGATTCGCCTGAGTAAACTTCCCTCATAGTGGGGCGTCAGACGCCCCCTCAAACATTAAAATGTGAGCACTTTATCGGCTGACAGCGTCCATTGCGCCAGTTCAACAAGAGTACCGATTTCCACCCCATCAATCAGAGGAAGTGTACTAATCCCGCGCCCGTCGGTACAGGTTTTGCACAATTTCACCGGTACATTCTGAGCGGTAAGGATCTCCAGCATTTGCTGAATGTTGTAGCCTTCCCCTGGTTTTTGCCCGCGCAACCCGGCTGTGACCGCATCAGACATCAGGAACAGACGCAGATCCAGATTGTTCTCCTGCTCTCGTAACGCAATGGCCAGCCGCAAGCTGTTAAACAAGGATTCGCTCCCGTAAGGTGCGCCATTGGCAACGATCACGATTTTTTGCATTATTTACTCCTGTATTCAGGGAATTAGACACTCATCTTCTATCTTACTGCTTCTGCAGCGTCTGACCAATCGGTCACATTTTTAAGGATTTTCCTGAAAGCGCGAGAAAATACGACAAAAGGTGCCAGTAATCGTTATTCTTTAAGGCTATGGTTTTTCATTTTTACCGGAAGTTACCGACGTTTTGAGCCGTTTCGTTCCTCGCATTATTCCGTTTTATTTACTCTTGCTGGCGGCAGGCGGTACAGCTAACGCACAATCTACCTTCGAGCAAAAAGCGGCAAGTCCCTTTGATAATAGCAATGATGGTCTGCCGGATTTAGGCATGGCACCTGAAAATCATGATGGGGAAAAACACTTTGCTGAAATTGTGAAAGATTTCGGCGAAACCAGTATGAATGATAACGGGCTGGATACTGGCGAGCAGGCAAAAGCTTTCGCATTGGGAAAAGTCCGCGATGCGCTTAGTCAACAGGTTAATCAGCACGTAGAGTCCTGGCTATCACCGTGGGGAAATGCCAGTGTTGACGTCAAAGTGGATAACGAAGGACATTTCACCGGCAGTCGTGGAAGCTGGTTTGTGCCGTTACAAGATAATGATCGTTATCTCACCTGGAGCCAGCTTGGTCTTACTCAGCAGGATGATGGGCTGGTGAGCAATGTGGGCGTTGGGCAACGCTGGGCGCGCGGCAGCTGGCTGGTGGGTTATAACACTTTTTATGACAACTTGCTGGACGAAAATCTTCAGCGAGCGGGCTTTGGCGCTGAAGCGTGGGGCGAATATTTGCGACTATCGGCAAACTTTTATCAGCCGTTTGCTGCATGGCATGAACAGACAGCCACGCAGGAACAACGGATGGCGCGCGGGTACGACCTGACAGCCCGGATGCGCATGCCGTTCTATCAACTCCTCAATACCAGTGTCAGCGTAGAACAGTATTTTGGTGATCGTGTCGATTTGTTTAACTCTGGTACGGGTTATCACAATCCCGTCGCGTTGAGTCTGGGATTAAATTACACCCCTGTGCCCTTAGTCACTGTGACGGCCCAGCATAAACAGGGTGAAAGTGGCGAGAATCAAAATAACCTCGGGCTGAATCTTAACTACCGCTTTGGTGTACCGCTCAAAAAACAACTTTCTGCGGGCGAGGTTGCCGAAAGTCAGTCGTTACGTGGTAGTCGCTATGACAATCCGCAGCGAAATAATCTGCCGACTCTTGAGTACCGACAGCGAAAAACGTTAACGGTGTTTCTGGCGACACCTCCGTGGGATCTAAAACCTGGCGAAACAGTGCCGCTGAAATTACAAATCCGCAGTCGTTACGGTATTCGGCAACTGATTTGGCAGGGCGATACGCAGATATTAAGTTTGACGCCGGGCGCACAAGCCAACAGTGAGGAGGGCTGGACGCTGATCATGCCTGACTGGCAAAACGGGGAAGGCGCAAGCAATCACTGGCGATTGTCAGTGGTGGTGGAAGATAACCAGGGGCAGCGTGTCTCCTCCAATGAGATCACGCTAACGCTTGTCGAACCGTTCGACGCATTGTCAAACGACGAACTGCGCTGGGAACCGTAATCAGAAAATGCGCTCCTGATGCACCCATACCGCTGCTTCCACGCGAGACTTGAGCTTCATTTTCTTCAGCATGTGCTTGACGTGCACTTTTACTGTGCTTTCGGTGATGTCCAGGCGGCGGGCAATCATCTTGTTCGGCAAACCCTGGGCAATCAGCTTGAGAATATCGCGCTCGCGTGGGGTTAACTGGTTAACGTCGCGCTCAGTAGTGGCACGGTTTGCGCGCAAGCTGGCGGCCAGAACAGGCGTTAATGCTTCGCTTAATACCATTTCGCCAGCAGCTGCCTGATGTAACGCTTTCAGCAGATCTTCCGGTTCCATATCTTTTAACAGATAGCCATCCGCGCCGCGTTTCAGTGCGGTGACCACATCTTCTTCATGGTTAGAGACGCTGAATACCACAATGCGACCGGAGAGGGACTTTTCGCGCAGTTTATCCAGCGTTTCCAGACCGTTCATGCCGGGCATATTGAGATCTAACAGGATCAGATCGGGATCAAGAGATTCCGCCAGTTCAATACCCTGTTCGCCATTACTCGCTTCGCCAACCACAGTGATATCTGGTGCCATACTGATAAGCTGTTTTACGCCAGTTCGCAACATCGGGTGATCGTCGATCAGCAGGATAGTAGCCGGTTCCTGATTACTCATGGGTATCTCCTTGGACGTCTGTGAAAGTTTTTTCGGGAATAAAGGTGACCACCACTTCGGTGCCACCTGATTCACGACGGCGGACGCGGCAATCGCCTCGTAAACTTTGCGCACGGTCGCGCATTATTATCATGCCGTAGTGATTGCTGCGGATGGCATTTTCAGGCACGCCGCAGCCGTTATCCTGGACGGTCAGTTTGACCTGATTATCGTTTTGCGCCACCGTCACCACGACCTCACTCGCTTGCGAATGTTTGAGGGCGTTACTTAATGCCTCACGGGCAATTTGCAACAAGTGGATTGCCTGATGCGAAGGCACCAGACGAGGCGGCAATTGATAATCCAGCTTCACCGGGAAGCCAAATTTGGCGCTGTACTCTTCGCAACTCGCCTCCAGCGCCGGACGTAATCCAGGCTCGGTGAGCTGCAAACGGAATGTGGTGAGCAATTCACGCAACTGCACCCAGGATGCATTCAGTTCGTTACGGATCTGACTTAACAGTTCGCGGCTGCTTTCTGGCAGCGCATCGCCCTGCATCTGTAAGCAACTCACCTGCATCTTCATGCAAGAGAGAGATTGGGCAATAGAATCATGCAGTTCGCGCGCAATGGTGGCACGCTCTTCCATCACGATCAACTGTTGCTGACGTTCCTGATGGCGATCCAGCGCCAGCGTGGCGGTGAGTTGTTCAACCAGGGTATCCACCAGTTGTTGTTGATCATGGCTAAGATGACGCCCCTGCGGCAGGGTCGCCAGCAAAATACCGTACTGCGTATGAGTGTCAGCCAGCCGCCACTTCAGGGTTGTGCCGCGATCGCCAACGGGTAATACGCCGCGCGGGCAGAGCTGGCAGCCTTTATCATCACAAGTCATATCTGACTGGCAGGTAAACTCCTGATGATTCTCTTCATCATCAGTGTCATACACCCGCAGTTCGATATCACGTAGCAGGGTTAAATTCTGTAAGTCGTTGAGTACAGGTGACAGGCGTTCACACAGCGGGGCGCGGGAATGCAAACGGCGGTTAGCCTGCCATAAAAAAGAGAGGATCTGATTTTTATGCTCCAGCCCGGCGGTTTTCTCCTGAACCCGCTGCTCAAGTACGGCATAACTTTCCGCCAGTTCTGCAGACATATTGTTCAACGCAGTTCCAAGCATCGCCATTTCGTTGCGCCCGCTGATGTTTGCGCATTGGGTAAAATCGCGATGGCTGACGGCACTCGCCATTGCCAGCAGTTGCCGCCACGGTTGTAGCAATCTCGCCCGCAACCAGATAATAGTGAATACCAGTAAAAGTGCCATAAATACCGCCATTACCCGATGGACCAGCACCACTGTCTCAATGCGCATTTCCGTGGTGCGATCAAAACCAGATACCAGCTGATCAAGCCCGGCAACAAACTGGCTGACATCCGCTGACACCGTTTCGCGGTTTTGTGCACGTATCAGTGCAGGGATCAGTTCATTACGCCAGTAATCTTGTAAACCCTGTAATTGCGCCAGTTGCCCGTCTCGTTCTGCTGCTCGAGTCAACTCGGCGCTAAATGCTGTTTGTTCCATCTCTTTAATTAAGGGCTTGTCTTTCTCGCTTAATGGCACTGCTGCCAACAGACGGTAACTTTGCATGCGCAGCGATCCCGCTTTGTTGATCGCATGGGCGCTGCCCTGAACGCCTTGCACCAGCCAGCCAGAAACCGCCATCCCTGCCAGTCCAATAGCAGTAGAAAGCAACACAATAAGCGCAACCTGATTAACCAGGGTGAGCGGAGAGAGACAACGTTTAAGCATGTAAACCTCTTCCTTCAGGCTTTAAATGAGCAATAACCTTAATGAATGTGATGATACATTCTGGAATGGCAGTATTCTCGGCTATTGGCTGAAGTATACCCATACCCGGAAAGAGTTACTCCTTATTTGCCGTGTGGTTAGTCGCTTTACATCGGTAAGGGTAGGGATTTTACAGCACCGTGAAAAATCTCATAATTTTTATGAAATCACTGTACTCACTATGGATAATGATAAATATCAATGATAGATAAAGTTATCTTATCGTTTGATTTACATCAAATTGCCTTTAGCTACAGACACTAAGGTGGCAGACATCGAAACGAGTATCAGAGGTGTCTATGAGTCACTCATCCGCCCCCGAAAGGGCTACTGGAGCTGTCATTACAGATTGGCGACCGGAAGATCCTGCGTTCTGGCAACAACGCGGTCAACGTATTGCCAGCCGCAACCTGTGGATTTCCGTTCCCTGTCTGCTGCTGGCGTTTTGCGTATGGATGTTGTTCAGCGCTGTTGCGGTGAACTTACCGAAAGTCGGTTTTAATTTTACGACCGATCAGCTATTTATGTTGACTGCGCTGCCTTCGGTTTCTGGCGCGTTATTACGTGTTCCATACTCCTTTATGGTTCCTATCTTTGGTGGTCGTCGCTGGACGGCGTTCAGCACCGGTATTCTGATTATTCCTTGCGTCTGGCTGGGTTTTGCCGTGCAGGATACCTCCACGCCTTATAGCGTCTTCATCATCATTTCTCTGCTGTGCGGCTTTGCTGGCGCGAACTTCGCATCCAGTATGGCAAACATCAGCTTCTTCTTTCCGAAACAGAAGCAGGGTGGCGCGCTGGGTCTGAATGGTGGTCTGGGCAACATGGGCGTCAGCGTCATGCAGTTGGTTGCTCCGCTGGTGGTATCACTGTCGATTTTCGCAGTATTTGGTAGCCAGGGCGTCAAACAGCCGGATGGGACTGAGCTGTATCTGGCGAATGCGTCCTGGATATGGGTGCCGTTCCTTGCCATCTTCACCATTGCGGCGTGGTTTGGCATGAACGATCTTGCTACCTCGAAAGCCTCCATCAAGGAGCAGTTGCCGGTACTCAAACGGGGTCATCTGTGGATTATGAGCCTGCTGTATCTGGCAACCTTCGGCTCCTTCATCGGCTTCTCCGCGGGCTTTGCGATGCTGTCAAAAACGCAGTTCCCGGATGTTCAGATTCTGCAATACGCTTTCTTCGGGCCGTTTATTGGTGCGCTGGCGCGTTCTGCAGGTGGTGCATTATCTGACCGTCTGGGCGGAACTCGTGTCACGCTGGTGAACTTTATCCTGATGGCGATTTTCAGCGGCCTGCTGTTCCTGACCTTACCGACTGACGGACAGGGCGGAAGCTTCATGGCGTTCTTCGCAGTCTTCCTGGCGCTGTTCCTGACAGCTGGGCTGGGTAGTGGTTCCACTTTCCAGATGATTTCCGTGATCTTCCGTAAACTGACAATGGATCGCGTGAAAGCAGAAGGGGGTTCTGACGAACGTGCGATGCGTGAAGCGGCAACCGACACGGCGGCGGCGCTGGGTTTCATCTCTGCGATTGGCGCGATTGGTGGCTTCTTTATCCCGAAAGCGTTTGGTAGCTCGCTGGCATTAACGGGTTCGCCAGTCGGCGCAATGAAAGTATTTTTGATTTTCTATATCGCCTGCGTGGTGATTACCTGGGCGGTATATGGTCGGCATTCTAAAAAATAAATCGTAATATTTGATTATCCTTTGCGCGGCATGATGTCGCGCTTTTTTTATGCGTCATTTAGTTACAACATACTAATGTTGTATGGCTTATTTCGCTGGATTTCATTAAGAGTCATTAATATGTTACCCATGGGGAATACTCCTTAATACCCATCTGCATAAAAATCTTAATGGTTTAAATAACCACAGGTGTAAAACGTCTTAATTTACAGTCTGTTATGCTATAAATGTTAATTATCCTAAAGGGGTATTCCAGGAATTTACTTTATTTTTCATCCCCATCACTCTTGATCGTTATCAATTCCCACGCTGTTTCAGAGCGTTACCTTGCCCTTAAACATTAGCAATGTCGATTTATCAGAGGGCCGACAGGCTCCCACAGGAGAAAACCGATGAGTAAATTCCTGGACCGGTTTCGCTACTTCAAACAGAAGGGTGAAACCTTTGCCGATGGGCATGGCCAGCTTCTCAATACCAACCGTGACTGGGAGGATGGATATCGCCAGCGTTGGCAGCATGACAAAATCGTCCGCTCTACCCACGGGGTAAACTGCACCGGCTCCTGCAGCTGGAAAATCTACGTCAAAAACGGTCTGGTCACCTGGGAAACCCAGCAGACTGACTATCCGCGAACTCGCCCGGACCTGCCAAACCATGAACCTCGCGGCTGCCCGCGCGGTGCCAGCTACTCCTGGTATCTTTACAGCGCTAACCGCCTGAAATACCCGATGATGCGCAAACGCCTGATGAAAATGTGGCGTGAAGCGAAGGCGCTGCATAGCGATCCGGTTGAGGCATGGGCTTCTATCATTGAAGACGCCGATAAAGCGAAAAGCTTTAAGCAGGCGCGTGGACGCGGTGGTTTTGTTCGTTCTTCCTGGCAGGAAGTGAACGAACTGATCGCCGCATCTAACGTTTACACCATCAAAAATTACGGTCCGGACCGTGTCGCTGGCTTCTCGCCAATTCCGGCAATGTCGATGGTTTCTTACGCATCGGGTGCGCGCTATCTCTCGCTGATTGGCGGTACTTGCTTAAGCTTCTACGACTGGTACTGCGACCTGCCTCCTGCGTCTCCGCAAACCTGGGGTGAGCAAACTGACGTACCGGAATCTGCTGACTGGTACAACTCCAGCTACATCATCGCCTGGGGTTCAAACGTGCCGCAGACGCGTACCCCGGATGCTCACTTCTTTACTGAAGTGCGTTACAAAGGAACCAAAACTGTTGCCGTCACACCAGACTACGCTGAAATCGCCAAACTGTGCGATCTGTGGCTGGCACCGAAACAGGGCACCGATGCGGCAATGGCGCTGGCAATGGGTCACGTAATGCTGCGTGAATTCCACCTCGACAACCCAAGCCAGTATTTCACCGACTATGTGCGCCGCTACACCGACATGCCGATGCTGGTGATGCTGGAAGAGCGCGACGGTTACTACGCTGCGGGTCGTATGCTGCGCGCTGCTGATCTGGTGGATGCACTGGGCCAGGAAAACAATCCGGAATGGAAAACTGTCGCCTTTAATACCAATGGTGAAATGGTTGCGCCGAACGGTTCTATTGGCTTCCGCTGGGGCGAGAAGGGCAAATGGAATCTTGAGCAGCGCGACGGCAAAACTGGCGAAGAAACCGAGCTGCAACTGAGCCTGCTGGGTAGCCAGGATGAGATCGCTGAGGTGGGCTTCCCGTACTTTGGTGGCGATGGCACGGAACACTTCAACAAAGTGGAACTGGAAAACGTGCTGCTGCATAAGCTGCCGGTGAAACGCCTGCAACTGGCTGATGGCAGCACCGCCCTGGTGACCACCGTTTATGATCTGACGCTGGCAAACTACGGTCTGGAACGTGGCCTGAACGACGTTAACTGTGCAACCAGCTATGACGATGTGAAAGCTTACACCCCTGCCTGGGCAGAGCAGATTACCGGCGTTTCTCGCAGCCAGATTATTCGCATCGCCCGTGAATTTGCCGATAACGCTGATAAAACGCACGGTCGTTCGATGATTATCGTCGGCGCTGGGCTGAACCACTGGTATCACCTGGACATGAACTATCGTGGTCTGATCAATATGCTGATTTTCTGCGGCTGTGTCGGTCAGAGCGGCGGTGGCTGGGCGCACTATGTAGGTCAGGAAAAACTGCGTCCGCAAACCGGCTGGCAGCCGCTGGCGTTTGCCCTCGACTGGCAGCGTCCGGCGCGTCACATGAACAGTACCTCTTATTTCTATAACCACTCCAGCCAGTGGCGTTATGAAACCGTGACTGCGGAAGAACTGCTGTCGCCGATGGCGGATAAATCTCGCTATACCGGACACTTGATCGACTTTAACGTCCGTGCAGAACGCATGGGCTGGCTGCCGTCTGCGCCGCAGTTAGGCACTAACCCGCTGACAATCGCTCGCGAAGCAGAAAAAGCCGGGATGAATCCGGTGGACTATACGGTGAAATCCCTGAAAGAGGGTTCTATCCGTTTCGCTGCGGAACAGCCGGAAAACGGTAAAAACCACCCGCGTAATCTGTTCATCTGGCGTTCTAACCTGCTCGGTTCTTCCGGTAAAGGTCATGAGTTTATGCTCAAGTACCTGCTGGGGACGGAGCACGGTATCCAGGGCAAAGACCTGGGGCAGCAGGGCGGCGTGAAGCCGGAAGAAGTGGACTGGCAGGACAACGGTCTGGAAGGCAAGCTGGATCTGGTGGTGACGCTGGACTTCCGTCTGTCGAGCACCTGTCTCTATTCCGACATCATTTTGCCGACGGCGACTTGGTACGAAAAAGACGACATGAATACTTCGGATATGCATCCGTTTATTCACCCGCTGTCTGCGGCGGTCGATCCGGCCTGGGAAGCGAAAAGCGACTGGGAAATCTACAAAGCCATCGCCAGGAAATTCTCCGAAGTGTGCGTTGGTCATCTGGGTAAAGAAACTGACATCGTCACGCTGCCTATCCAGCACGACTCTGCCGCTGAACTGGCGCAGCCGCTGGATGTGAAAGACTGGAAAAAAGGCGAATGCGACCTGATCCCAGGTAAAACTGCACCGCACATTATGGTCGTAGAGCGCGATTATCCGGCAACTTACGAACGCTTTACCTCTATCGGCCCGCTGATGGAGAAAATCGGTAACGGCGGTAAAGGGATTGCCTGGAACACCCAGAGCGAGATGGATCTGCTGCGTAAGCTCAACTACACCAAAGCGGAAGGTCCGGCGAAAGGCCAGCCGATGCTGAACACCGCAATTGATGCGGCAGAGATGATCCTGACACTGGCACCGGAAACCAATGGTCAGGTAGCTGTAAAAGCCTGGGCTGCCCTGAGCGAATTTACCGGTCGTGACCATACGCATCTGGCGCTGAATAAAGAAGACGAGAAGATTCGCTTCCGCGATATTCAGGCACAGCCGCGCAAAATCATCTCCAGCCCGACATGGTCTGGCCTTGAAGATGAACACGTTTCTTACAACGCCGGTTACACCAACGTTCACGAGCTGATCCCGTGGCGTACGCTCTCTGGCCGTCAGCAGCTGTATCAGGATCACCAATGGATGCGTGATTTCGGTGAAAGCCTGCTGGTTTATCGTCCGCCGATCGACACCCGTTCGGTGAAAGAAGTGATGGGCCAGAAATCCAATGGCAACCCGGAAAAAGCGCTCAACTTCCTGACGCCACACCAGAAGTGGGGTATCCACTCCACCTACAGCGACAACCTGCTGATGCTGACTTTAGGTCGCGGTGGTCCGGTGGTCTGGCTGAGTGAAGCCGATGCCAAAGAGCTGGGTATCGCCGATAACGACTGGATTGAAGTCTTCAACAGCAACGGTGCACTGACTGCCCGTGCGGTTGTCAGCCAGCGTGTTCCGGCAGGGATGACCATGATGTACCACGCGCAGGAACGTATCGTTAACCTGCCTGGTTCGGAAATTACCCAACAGCGTGGTGGTATCCATAACTCGGTCACCCGTATCACGCCGAAACCGACGCATATGATCGGCGGCTATGCCCATCTGGCATATGGCTTTAACTACTACGGCACCGTAGGTTCTAACCGCGATGAGTTTGTTGTAGTGCGTAAGATGAAGAACATTGACTGGTTAGATGGCGAAGGCAATGACCAGGTACAGGAGAGCGTAAAATGAAAATTCGTTCACAAGTCGGCATGGTGCTGAATCTCGATAAGTGCATCGGCTGCCACACCTGTTCAGTGACCTGTAAAAACGTCTGGACCAGCCGTGAAGGCGTGGAATACGCGTGGTTCAACAACGTGGAAACCAAGCCGGGCCAGGGCTTCCCGACTGACTGGGAAAACCAGGAAAAATACAAAGGCGGCTGGATCCGTAAAATCAACGGCAAACTGCAGCCGCGCATGGGTAACCGTGCCATGCTGCTGGGTAAAATCTTCGCTAACCCGCATCTGCCGGGGATCGACGATTATTACGAGCCGTTCGATTTTGATTATCAGAACCTGCATACCGCGCCGGAAGGCAGCAAATCACAGCCGATTGCCCGTCCGCGTTCGCTGATTACCGGCGAACGGATGGCGAAAATCGAAAAAGGGCCGAACTGGGAAGATGACCTGGGCGGTGAGTTTGACAAGCTGGCGAAAGACAAGAACTTCGACAACATCCAGAAGGCGATGTATAGCCAGTTCGAAAACACCTTCATGATGTATTTGCCGCGCCTGTGCGAACACTGTCTGAACCCGGCATGTGTGGCGACCTGCCCGAGCGGTGCGATTTACAAGCGTGAAGAAGATGGCATCGTCCTGATCGACCAGGATAAATGCCGTGGCTGGCGTATGTGCATCACCGGATGCCCGTACAAAAAAATCTACTTCAACTGGAAGAGCGGTAAGTCTGAGAAGTGCATCTTCTGCTATCCGCGTATTGAAGCCGGCCAGCCGACAATATGTTCAGAAACCTGTGTCGGTCGTATCCGTTATCTTGGCGTGCTGCTGTACGATGCCGACGCGATTGAACGTGCGGCAAGTACCGAGAACGAGAAAGATCTCTACCAGCGTCAGCTGGATGTGTTCCTCGATCCGAACGAGCCGAAAGTCATCGAGCAGGCGATTAAAGACGGTATTCCGCTGAGCGTTATTGAGGCTGCGCAGCAGTCGCCAGTTTATAAAATGGCGATGGAATGGAAACTGGCGCTGCCGCTGCATCCGGAATATCGCACACTGCCGATGGTCTGGTACGTGCCGCCTCTGTCGCCGATTCAGTCTGCGGCAGACGCGGGTGAACTGGGCAGCAACGGCATTCTGCCAGACGTCGAAAGCCTGCGTATTCCGGTACAGTATCTGGCGAATCTGCTGACCGCCGGTGATACCAAACCGGTACTGCGCGCGCTGAAACGTATGCTGGCGATGCGTCATTACAAACGTGCTGAAACCGTTGACGGTAAAGTCGATACCCGTGCGCTGGAAGAGGTCGGTCTGACCGAAGCCCAGGCACAGGAGATGTATCGTTATCTGGCTATTGCCAACTACGAAGATCGCTTTGTGGTGCCGAGCAGTCATCGTGAACTGGCGCGGGAAGCCTTCCCGGAGAAAAATGGCTGCGGCTTTACCTTTGGTGATGGCTGCCACGGTTCAGATACCAAATTCAATCTGTTCAACAGCCGCCGTATCGATGCCATCGATGTAACCAGCAAAACGGAGCCGCACCCATGATCGAACTCGTGATTGTATCGCGTCTCCTTGAATATCCGGATGCTGCCTTATGGCAGCATCAACAAGAGATGTTTGAGGCGATTGCCGCGTCGAAAAATCTGCCAAAAGAGGATGCCCATGCGCTGGGCATTTTCCTGCGCGATTTAACGACGATGGATCCGCTCGATGCCCAGGCGCAGTACAGCGAACTGTTCGACCGTGGCCGCGCCACGTCACTGTTGCTATTTGAACATGTTCACGGTGAATCCCGTGACCGCGGCCAGGCGATGGTGGATCTGCTGGCGCAGTACGAGCAGCACGGCTTGCAGTTAAACAGCCGCGAATTGCCCGACCATCTGCCGCTGTATCTGGAGTACCTGGCGCAGCTGCCGCAAAGCGAAGCCGTGGAGGGTTTGAAAGATATTGCGCCGATTCTGGCATTGCTGAGCGCGCGTCTGCAACAGCGTGAAAGCCGTTATGCCGTGCTGTTTGATCTGCTGCTGAAACTGGCGAATACCGCAATCGACAGCGACAAAGTGGCGGAAAAAATTGCCGATGAAGCGCGCGACGATACGCCGCAGGCGCTGGATGCAGTCTGGGAAGAAGAGCAGGTTAAATTCTTTGCTGACAAAGGCTGCGGTGATTCAGCAATCACTGCTCATCAGCGTCGCTTTGCCGGTGCCGTCGCGCCGCAATATCTGAATATCACCACCGGAGGACAGCACTAATGCAATTCCTGAATATGTTCTTCTTTGATATCTACCCGTACATAGCCGGGGCGGTCTTCCTGATTGGTAGCTGGCTGCGTTATGACTACGGGCAGTACACATGGCGTGCGGCGTCCAGCCAGATGCTGGATCGCAAAGGGATGAATCTGGCGTCGAACCTGTTCCATATCGGTATTCTGGGGATTTTTGTCGGTCACTTCTTCGGTATGCTGACGCCGCACTGGATGTATGAAGCCTGGCTGCCGATTGAAGTGAAACAGAAAATGGCGATGTTTGCTGGTGGTGCCAGCGGCGTACTGTGTCTGATTGGCGGCGTGCTGTTGTTGAAACGTCGTCTGTTCAGCCCACGCGTGCGTGCAACGACTACCGGAGCGGATATCTTGATCCTGTCGCTGCTCGTTATCCAGTGCGCGCTGGGCCTGCTGACCATTCCGTTCTCCGCCCAGCATATGGACGGTAGCGAGATGATGAAACTGGTTGGCTGGGCGCAGTCTGTAGTGACCTTCCACGGTGGCGCTTCTCAACATCTTGATGGCGTGGCGTTTATCTTCCGTCTGCACCTGGTGTTGGGGATGACGTTATTCCTGCTGTTCCCGTTCTCGCGTCTGGTACACATCTGGAGCGTCCCGGTGGAGTATCTGACGCGTAAGTATCAGCTGGTGCGCGCTCGTCACTAAGCGAATTTTAGTTCACATAGACCCTGCTTCGGCGCTGAGGGATCCCCATAAATCAGCGATAATAAACCAACACCATATTCTGGTAGGTTCTGGTGAGGTGATTAAGAATGGTGCTTAGCACCGTTCGTTTTAAAATTAGCGGGGAGTGTCGTAAGACATTCTCCGCTAACCTCAGATACGAGATTACCCGCCGCGTTTTAATGCTGTTGGCCTGATATCTAAGATGTAACCCTTGATTTTCAGCGTGATAGCCAATAAGCCACAGCACTATTGTGCTCAGTGTTGCCAGCAGGCTCAGTACCAGCATTCTTCCTGCCGAACAGCTGTAACTGGCTCGCAGACCGAACCCAAAACGCTCACTTTTTTCATCCCTGGAGTTTTGCTCAATCTGCATTCGGCGGCTGTATAACTTCATGATTTCTCGCGGTTTAAAGTCATCTGTGCTGCTGAATATTAACCATGGTTCTTTTGCCGCCGACCTGGCATCTTTTATCTGTGATGGTCTGGCTATACCGCAACGCGAACGTTTATTTCTCCGGCCTTTCGGCTCTTTTTTGTGCAAATAAAAATGACCATCGCAACGGGCGTATTCCGCCCGGGAAAGCGTCCCCGGCCCCAGATATTCAGGTTTGTTACCGGCCTGTAATTCCTGACGCCTGAACCAGCATTCCCCTTTTCTCGCCAGATGCAGTTGTTTATTGCCTCGTATCCGGCCAATAAAATCCCAGCCGAGTGATTTTATGTGCCGAAACCAGGCATTCTGGAACCCTGCATCCGTGACGATGATTACCCTTGCTTTTGGGTTTACCGCTTCGGAAAGAGTATTAAGAAAGGCTTGCTGTATCTTTGCATTTTGCTGTTTTTCCGAAGGAACTATCCAACTCAGCAATGGAATCGAATGTCCATCGCAAATCAGGCTGGCGCGGAGTACGTGATACTCCTGAGAGGGGTATCCACTCCAGTCAACGGCGATGACACACAGTGACAGCTTGCTCGTCAGCATGGAAATAATGTTTCTGAAAATCAGGGGGATGTCGTGATGAAGAGACTCATTACCGAGCAGACGATCAACACGTTTTATTTTATTTTTGACCTGAGCATTACCGGGTAAATAACGTCCGATGCTGGTCAGCGTCAGAGATGCGCCATTGATTAGTGCGATAGTGGCATCCAACAAAGCATTTTGTCGGTATTTGTGAAATGGTGCTAAAGCACCGCGGAAAAAATTCTGACATACTTGGCGAGCAGGCATAGAGGAGATCTCATTGAATTGGTTGCACAAGTCAGTAGATCACAAAACTCTATGCCTGTCTTTTTTTACCCGCCCATTACTGGGGATTCCTCAGCGCTCCGGCGGGTTTTTTTTATGGGCACGGTGCGGGGGGAGTTGTCGGATGCGCTTCGCTTATCCGACCTACAGGGGAGGATATTTTAGGTCCGGTAAACGCGGTGCCATTGGGCAGAATTAGCTCGGAGTAACAGGTTTTGAGTATTTCAGGAAGAAATGGTGGTGGGGGAAGGATTACTCAGCGCTGCGCGCTTCGCCCTACGGGTCGTTGCCTGCGGCAACGCTCTCTCGCTGGCACTCGAGTCGAACCTTGGTCGAAGCCTCTCATCCTTCCCCGCATGGGCAGAATATTTAATTGCGGATTCGTTTGAGAATTCAGGGGCTTTTGAAAGTGATGGTGGTGGGGGAAGGATTCGAACCTTCGAAGTCGATGACGGCAGATTTACAGTCTGCTCCCTTTGGCCGCTCGGGAACCCCACCACGGGGTAATGCTTTTTACTGGCCTGCTCCCTTATCGGGAAGCGGGGCGCATCATATCAAATGACGCGCCGCTGTAAAGTGTTACGTTGAGAAAAATGAACTGGTTGCGTAATTTTCATCCGTAACGGATTAAAGCTAACCAGTTATTTTTGCTGGCGATTAAAGAATAATCGTCCGATTACCGTAAACAAAGACGCGCTGCGCCAGTACTTTGTATAGCGCACGACTTAAGACGTTTTTCTCGACGTCACGACCTGCGCGCATCATATCTTCAGCTGTGTAGGTATGATCGACATGAATAACGTCCTGCATGATGATTGGGCCTTCGTCCAGATTGTCATTCACATAGTGAGCGGTTGCGCCAATAATCTTCACTCCACGCTCATAGGCCTGGTGATAAGGACGTGCGCCGATAAACGCTGGCAGGAATGAATGGTGAATATTGATGATCTTATTCGGGAAGCGTGCCACAAATTCCGGCGTTAATACCCGCATATACTTCGCCAGCACCACATAGTCAGGTTGATAAGCATCAATGGCATCCGCCATCTTTTGATCGTGCTCGTTGCGGCTTAACCCTTCATGGCTTACCAGCTCAAACGGAATATCAAACCGCTCAACCAGAGAACGTAAAGTATCGTGGTTACCAATAACTGCCGCGATTTCGACATCCAGGCCGCCGTAATTGGCTTTCATCAACAAATCGCCAAGGCAATGCGCTTCTTTAGTGACCAGAATTACTATCCGGCGACGACCGGCAGGATTCAGCTCACGCACGGAGCCTTCTGGCAATGCGCTATCGAGATCCGCCAGCAGGGTGGAATCATTAAAAATCCCTTCCAGTTCCGTGCGCATAAAAAAGCGCCCGGTACGATGATCTACAAATTCATTGTTCTGCACGATATTTAACTCGTGCTTGTAGCAAATATTGGTAATACGTGCGATCAGACCTTTTTGGTCCGGACAAATAGTACGCAGAACTTTACGTTGGAGTGAATGCATTGCTGGAAAAACCTTGTTGAGAGTGTTTGCTAAACCGTACCGTCAACCATTATTGGCCGCAGCACTTTTTAAATTTTTTACCTGAACCACAAGGGCAGGGATCGTTGCGGCCAAACTGCGGACGTGTACCGTCAATATAGTACCATTGACCGTTTTCTTTCAAAAATCGCGAACGTTCAATTATTGCACCTGTTTTGCCACCCTCGGTAAATTGAGCAACAAAACTGACAAATCCGATATTGCCGCCGTCCTGCCAGCAATGTTCAAATACGGTCAAGCCCAACCATTCAGTATGCGCAAATCCGGCAATCAATTCGGCACGTAACGCCGCTGCTCCACAAGATGGATGCCAGGTCTTTATTAAATAATCTGCGTCTTGCATCACAAAAGCGCAGTAACGCGAACGCATGAGATGTTCTGGATCAGGTGCAACCTTTTCACCAGACACATAAGGGTGGCAACATAGGCTATACTCGACAGCACTACCACAGGGACAAAGCTGAGACACAAATAATCTCCCTGGAAACAATAACGGCGTATTAACCGCCTGAGTAGCACTATGTTAACCGAGCAGTAGCGATGTGGCTACGATTGCATTCCAGGGGAATCTTGCGGGAATAATGAGAAAGATAAAAATAGGGCTGGCGCTGGGATCTGGCGCGGCAAGAGGTTGGTCGCATATTGGCGTAATTAATGCGCTAAAAAAAGTGGGTATTGAAATTGATATCGTTGCAGGATGTTCAATTGGTTCGCTGGTGGGCGCTGCCTATGCATGCGATCGATTATCTGCGCTGGAAGATTGGGTGACCTCTTTCAGTTATTGGGATGTTTTACGCCTGATGGATCTCTCCTGGCAGCGCGGTGGGTTACTGCGCGGCGAGCGTGTCTTCAATCAATATCGCGAAATAATGCCGGAAACAGAGATCGAAAATTGTTCCCGTCGCTTCGCGGCTGTTGCCACCAATTTAAGTACTGGGCGTGAATTATGGTTTACTGAAGGCGATCTCCATCTTGCCATTCGTGCATCATGCAGTATTCCTGGACTAATGGCACCCGTTGCGCATAACGGCTACTGGCTGGTTGATGGCGCTGTAGTTAACCCAATTCCTATTTCCCTCACGCGTGCATTGGGGGCTGATATTGTGATAGCGGTCGACCTGCAGCACGATGCTCATTTGATGCAACAAGATTTGCTCTCCTTTAATGTCAGTGAAGAAAATAGCGAGAATGGTGATTCTCTGCCGTGGCATGCGCGTCTGAAAGAAAGGTTAGGCAGCATAACGACACGTCGGACGGTGACAGCGCCAACGGCAACAGAGATTATGACCACTTCTATCCAGGTGCTGGAGAACCGACTTAAAAGGAACCGCATGGCAGGTGATCCGCCCGATATTCTGATTCAACCTGTTTGCCCGCAAATATCTACGCTTGATTTCCATCGCGCGCACGCTGCCATTGCGGCCGGACAGCTGGCAGTGGAAAAGAAAATGGACGAACTTTTGCCGTTGGTACGCACCAACATTTGACCAGAATTTTTATCTACACTTAAGTTAATTCTGACAGGCGTAGGTGGCAATAGCGTGCCACTATTGAGTAAAGCCAGTCAGGGGAGAGAACATGACGCAGCCATTGGTCGGAAAACAGATTCTCATTGTTGAAGATGAGCAGGTATTTCGCTCGCTTCTGGATTCGTGGTTTTCCTCATTGGGAGCGACAACGGTACTGGCGGCTGATGGGGTGGATGCCCTTGAGTTGCTGGGAGGTTTCACTCCAGACCTGATGATATGTGATATCGCGATGCCACGAATGAACGGGCTTAAACTGCTGGAACATATACGCAATAGAGGTGACCAGACACCAGTTCTGGTGATATCTGCCACTGAAAATATGGCAGATATTGCCAAAGCGTTACGTCTGGGTGTTGAAGATGTTTTGCTGAAACCGGTTAAAGATCTGAATCGCTTGCGCGAGATGGTTTTTGCCTGTCTCTATCCCAGCATGTTTAATTCCCGCGTTGAGGAAGAGGAAAGGCTTTTTCGCGACTGGGATGCAATGGTTGATAACCCTGCTGCAGCGGCGAAATTATTACAGGAACTACAACCGCCAGTTCAGCAGGTGATTTCCCAATGCCGGGTTAATTATCGTCAATTAGTTGCCGCGGACAAACCCGGCCTGGTGCTTGATATTGCCGCACTTTCGGAAAACGATCTGGCATTTTATTGCCTTGATGTCACCCGAGCTGGACATAATGGCGTACTTGCTGCCTTGTTATTACGCGTATTGTTTAACGGATTATTACAGGAACAGCTTGCACACCAAAATCAACGGTTGCCAGAGTTGGGCGCGTTATTGAAGCAGGTAAACCATTTACTCCGTCAGGCCAATCTGCCGGGGCAGTTTCCGCTATTAGTTGGCTATTATCATCGCGAACTGAAAAATCTCATTCTGGTTTCTGCGGGTCTGAATGCGACGTTAAATACCGGCGAACATCAGGTGCAAATCAGTAATGGTGTTCCGTTAGGCACTTTAGGTAACGCTTATTTGAATCAATTGAGCCAGCGATGCGATGCCTGGCAATGCCAAATATGGGGAACCGGTGGTCGGCTGCGCTTGATGTTGTCTGCAGAATGAGCAAACGATAACACGGGCTAAATTTGCATTACCTGCTAATGTCGGCTGGTGGTACTATCGTCGCTATTCGTATAAGTAATTGTCTTAATTATGCTAACTCGCCTCCTTTTCAGAACTTAGCCCCTTCGGGGTGCTGATATACTGGGATGCGATACAGAAATATGAACACGTTCAAAACACGAACAGTCCAGGAGAATTTAAATGGCTGCCATTAATACGAAAGTCAAAAAAGCCGTTATCCCCGTAGCGGGATTAGGAACCAGGATGTTGCCGGCGACGAAAGCCATCCCGAAAGAGATGCTGCCACTTGTCGATAAGCCATTAATTCAATACGTCGTGAATGAATGTATTGCGGCTGGCATTACTGAAATTGTGCTGGTTACTCACTCATCTAAAAACTCTATTGAAAACCACTTTGATACCAGTTTTGAACTGGAAGCAATGCTGGAAAAACGTGTAAAACGTCAACTGCTTGATGAAGTGCAGTCTATTTGTCCGCCACACGTGACTATTATGCAAGTTCGTCAGGGGCTGGCGAAAGGCCTGGGACACGCGGTATTGTGTGCTCACCCGGTAGTGGGTGATGAACCGGTAGCTGTTATTTTGCCTGACGTTATTCTGGATGAATATGAATCCGATTTATCACAGGATAACCTGGCAGAGATGATCCGCCGCTTTGATGAAACGGGTCATAGCCAGATCATGGTTGAACCGGTTGCTGATGTGACCGCATATGGCGTTGTGGATTGCAAAGGCGTTGAATTAGCGCCGGGTGAAAGCGTACCGATGGTTGGCGTGGTTGAAAAACCAAAAGCGGATGTTGCGCCGTCTAATCTCGCTATTGTGGGTCGTTACGTACTTAGCGCGGATATTTGGCCGTTGCTGGCAAAAACCCCTCCTGGAGCTGGTGATGAAATTCAGCTCACCGACGCAATTGATATGCTGATCGAAAAAGAAACGGTTGAAGCCTATCATATGAAAGGGAAGAGCCATGACTGCGGTAATAAATTAGGTTACATGCAGGCCTTCGTTGAATACGGTATTCGTCATAACACCCTTGGCACGGAATTTAAAGCCTGGCTTGAAGACGAGATGGGCATTAAGAAGTAACATCCGTATCGGTGTTTTCCACGAAACGGCGTTGAGCAATCGACGCCGTTTTTTTATAGCTTATTCTTATTAAATTGTCTTAAACCGGACAATAAAAAATCCCGCCGATGGCGGGATTTTTAGCATGTGCAATCTACAAAAGATTATTGCTTGATCAGGAAATCGTCGAGGGATTTACCTTGCTCATCCATTGCTTTTTTGATTACAGCTGGAGTACGGCCCTGGCCAGTCCAGGTTTTAGTTTCGCCGTTTTCGTCAACGTAGCTATATTTTGCCGGACGCTGAGCACGCTTAGCTTTGGTGCCAGATTTAACGGCAGCAAGGCTATTCAGCAGTTCGTTCGGGTCAATACCGTCAGCGATCAGCATTTCGCGATATTGCTGCAGTTTACGAGTGCGCTCTTCAACTTCAGCAGCAGCCGCGCTTTCTTCTTCGCGACGTTCGTTAACAACAACTTCTAATTTTTCCAGCATTTCTTCCAGCGTTTCAAGTGTACATTCTCTTGCCTGCGCACGAAGAGTACGGATGTTGTTCAGAATTTTAAGTGCTTCGCTCATTGTAGTAATCTCAAACTTATATTGGGGTGGTTTGTTGAGGTAATAATAGAGCCTTAAATTCAGTTGTGCAATAGCCAGGAATGTAAGGAATTCAAAATTGTTCTTTATTTTGTGCCGCCAATAAATATCTTTTCATAAAATTAGCCAGAAAAGACGCGGCATATAGCCCTATTTGCACCGATGATTTCGCAGCACGTGAGGTTTAAACTTCCTGATTCATGTCACATTTTATGGGGAGATAATCGTAGGCTGACGACCTTTCAGTCTTCTGTATTAGCCGAGTTTACGAGAATTCCCTATTAAGCGAATGATGAAAAGTAGAACAGTCGCAATAAGAGCAGGGACTTAGTATTGCACTATCTCCTGGAGGTCAACAGAGGGCTATTACATGCGCAACAGGTTAAAGATTGTGAATAGTTACCGGCAGTCATTTACCCGCTTATAACAAGCGAGGCAGTTGTAATGATAGCTCAGAAGGATTATGCAAGGCTTCGTAAGGGAGAACGCATATACCACTTCTGTGCATACTGTTGAGCTGAAAAACTGACGAATTATGATAAACTCCAGCCAACTTTATTTCATATCATTGAGGGCCTGTGGCTGATGGCACAGCTATATTTCTACTATTCCGCAATGAATGCGGGTAAGTCTACAGCATTGTTGCAATCTTCATACAATTACCAGGAACGCGGCATGCGCACTGTCGTATATACGGCAGAAATTGATGATCGTTTTGGTGCCGGGAAAGTCAGTTCGCGTATAGGTTTGTCATCGCCTGCAAAATTATTTAACCAAAATTCATCATTATTTGATGAGATTCGTGCGGAACATGAACAGCAGGCAATTCATTGCGTACTGGTTGATGAATGCCAGTTTTTAACCAGACAACAAGTATATGAATTATCGGAGGTTGTCGATCAACTCGATATACCTGTACTTTGTTATGGTTTACGTACCGATTTTCGAGGTGAATTATTTATTGGCAGTCAATACTTACTGGCGTGGTCCGACAAACTGGTTGAATTAAAAACCATCTGTTTTTGTGGCCGTAAAGCAAGCATGGTGCTGCGTCTTGATCAAGCAGGCAGACCTTATAACGAAGGTGAGCAGGTGGTTATTGGTGGTAATGAACGCTACGTTTCTGTATGCCGTAAACACTATAAAGAAGCGTTAGAAGTCGGCTCATTAACGGCTATTCAGGAAAGGCATCGCCACGATTAATAAGAATTTCTTTACTGACAGGGTGAGCAGGGCGCTTTTATCCTGTCAGTTCGTTTTACGCACTTCTTTCGGGCTATACACCCTTCTCGGCAGTTTTTTAACGCCGCTATACGCCTCACAGAGCGCTTATACACCGACATTGACTTGTAACCTGTAAAGTACAATATCGCTGTGTGTAGGCGTTATACATCGTCGCAAATATGATGAAGGACAATGCTGCCGGTTTATGGAAAAGTTGTTTTGGGAAAACAAAAAACGGCCCCAGAAGGGGTAATGCCAGTCAGTTAAGCAACTGACTGGCTCTTTTTCGGGGCTGTGGGGTATTTCCAGGGCCTCTCCTTTACCACTCTCGGGAAGGCCCTTTCCCTTCTTGTCGGTAATTTCACTGGTTGTCCCATACTTGCAAGATCGCGCATCAGCTCCGGTATACGTCCTGGGGAAGCGTATGGCGTCCGTCATCGACGTCAGCAGATGGCAGACTTTTCCTTTGCGCGTCACGGTCAGCAGGCGGGCAGTCACTTCATTTCCCAGTCCCGGCCACTTTTTTCGTGCCTGCGGGCTGGTTTTCAGCTTCACCAGATGATCGCCTTTACCCAGTTTTCTGATCTCTTCATATTGCGCTCCCTTTCTGAGAGGTATCATCCAGTGGCGGTGTTCTCCCGCCAGGCTCCAGGCATTTAACAGTCCCAGTGAGTAATAACCTTTATCCATTAACGTCAGAGTGTTATCGCCGGTTTGTTCTATAAGTTGCTCAGCAAGCTCATTTTCGCTGTTCTTCATCGTGCCGAAGGCTGCAGCCGTCAGCAGATGGCTGGTCAGTTCCATCTGGCAGACCATTTTGACCTGCGGGTAGAGCGCCGGGTTCCCGGCATGTGTCTGGCGGGGGAAGGCTGCATCGTTCTCTGGTGTATCCGGTGTGCGCCAGAACACACCATCGATGGCCAGCAGGGTCAGGCCGCACCAGTGCGGATGCGGCGTGGCGTTATGCCAGAGCTGCGCTGTTTTCGTGAACACGCGGCGGACAGCCTCACTTCCCAGGCGCTGGCGGGCCTGAATAACGGCACTGGGGGCAACGAAGGGGCGATTGCCCGGCAGCATGATGTCCCGGCGATTCACAATCTGGTGAAGAGGTTCTTTACGCTCAAGCGCCATGCCAACAATACACCAGACCATCATTTCGAGGGGAAGACGGCGCTTGTGTAGCGTTACAGTACCTGATTCGGCAAGGCAACGAGAGATGAGTTCGGGGGCGAGGTAATCCCCCAGAGAAGTCAGTGGGTTACGCAGAGAATCGTAACGGGATATCAAATCAAGGGCCTGTCCAATGAGCATAAAAAAATCCGGAAACGAGTGAGCGTTTCCGGATTCTTACACAGCCACTGGAGCGGTCAACTGATCCTTAACTGACTGGCATTACCCCAGAAGGGGCCGTTTATGTTGCCAGACAGCGCTACTGATTAAGCGGATTTTTTCGCTTTTTTCTCAGCTTTAGCCGGAGCAGCTTCTTTCTTCGCTGCAGTTTCGCCTTCTACATAATCACGACCGTAGTAGGTATCCAGCAGAATCTGTTTCAGCTCGGAGATCAGCGGGTAACGCGGGTTAGCGCCGGTGCACTGGTCATCGAATGCATCTTCAGACAGTTTATCCACGTTCGCCAGGAAGTCTGCTTCCTGAACGCCAGCTTCACGGATAGATTTCGGAATACCCAGTTCAGCTTTCAGCGTTTCCAGCCATGCCAGCAGTTTCTCGATCTTAGCTGCAGTACGGTCGCCCGGTGCGCTCAGACCCAGGTGGTCAGCAATTTCAGCATAACGACGGCGAGCCTGCGGACGGTCATACTGGCTGAATGCAGTCTGCTTGGTCGGGTTGTCATTCGCGTTGTAGCGAATAACGTTACAAATCAGCAGGGCGTTTGCCAGACCGTGCGGAATATGGAACTGGGAACCCAGTTTGTGCGCCATTGAGTGACATACACCCAGGAAGGCGTTCGCAAACGCGATACCCGCGATAGTTGCTGCACTGTGAACACGTTCACGCGCTACCGGATTTTTAGACCCTTCGTGGTAGGACGCTGGCAGATATTCTTTCAGCAGTTTCAGTGCCTGCAGAGCCTGACCATCAGAGAACTCAGATGCCAGTACAGAAACATAAGCTTCCATGGCGTGAGTTACTGCGTCCAGACCACCGAAAGCACACAGGGACTTCGGCATGTCCATAACAAGGTTGGCGTCGACAATCGCCATATCCGGGGTCAGTGCATAGTCTGCCAGCGGATATTTCTGACCAGTAGTGTCGTCAGTTACAACCGCAAACGGAGTGACTTCAGAACCTGTACCAGAAGTGGTGGTGACAGCGATCATTTTCGCTTTCACACCCATTTTCGGGAACTTGTAGATACGTTTACGGATATCCATAAAGCGCAGCGCCAGTTCTTCGAAGTGAGTTTCCGGATGTTCGTACATAACCCACATGATCTTCGCAGCGTCCATCGGGGAACCACCACCCAGCGCGATAATCACGTCTGGTTTGAAGGAGTTTGCCAGTTCTGCACCTTTACGAACGATGCTCAGGGTCGGGTCAGCTTCTACTTCGAAGAAGACTTCAGTTTCAACGCCTGCTGCTTTCAATACGGAAGTGATCTGATCAGCATAGCCATTGTTGAACAGGAAGCGGTCAGTCACGATGAGCGCACGTTTGTGGCCATCAGTAATCACTTCATCCAGCGCGATTGGCAGGGAGCCACGGCGGAAGTAGATAGATTTCGGAAGTTTGTGCCACAACATGTTTTCAGCTCGCTTAGCAACGGTTTTCTTGTTGATCAGGTGTTTCGGACCAACGTTTTCAGAGATGGAGTTACCACCCCAGGAACCACAACCCAGAGTCAGGGAAGGTGCGAGTTTGAAGTTATACAGGTCACCGATACCACCCTGAGAAGCCGGGGTGTTAATCAGGATACGAGCCGTTTTCATTTTCTGACCGAAGTAAGAAACGCGAGCCGGTTGGTTATCCTGGTCAGTGTACAGGCAAGAGGTATGACCGATACCGCCCATAGCAACCAGTTTCTCTGCTTTTTCTACCGCGTCTTCGAAATCTTTAGCACGGTACATTGCCAGAGTCGGGGACAGTTTTTCATGTGCGAACGGTTCGCTTTCATCAACAACGGTCACTTCACCGATCAGAATCTTGGTGTTTTCTGGTACAGAGAAGCCTGCCAGTTCAGCAATTTTATAGGCTGGCTGACCAACGATAGCCGCGTTCAGCGCACCGTTTTTCAGGATAACGTCCTGAACAGCTTTCAGCTCTTTACCCTGCAACAGATAGCCGCCGTGGGTTGCGAAACGTTCACGTACTGCGTCATAAACAGAGTCAACAACAACAACAGACTGTTCAGAAGCACAGATTACACCGTTGTCGAAGGTTTTGGACATCAGTACAGATGCAACTGCACGTTTGATATCAGCAGTTTCATCGATAACAACCGGAGTGTTGCCCGCGCCTACGCCGATAGCTGGTTTACCGGAGCTGTATGCGGCTTTAACCATGCCCGGACCACCAGTCGCGAGGATCAGGTTGATGTCTGGGTGGTGCATCAGTGCGTTAGACAGCTCAACAGAAGGTTGATCGATCCAGCCGATCAGATCTTTCGGAGCACCGGCAGCGATAGCAGCCTGTAGAACGATATCAGCCGCTTTGTTGGTGGCATCTTTTGCACGCGGGTGCGGGGAGAAGATAATGGCGTTACGGGTCTTCAGGCTGATCAGCGATTTGAAGATAGCAGTTGAAGTCGGGTTAGTGGTCGGAACGATACCGCAAATAATACCGATGGGTTCAGCGATAGTGATGGTACCAAAAGTGTCGTCTTCAGACAGAACACCACAGGTTTTTTCATCTTTATAAGCGTTGTAGATATATTCAGAAGCAAAGTGGTTTTTGATCACTTTATCTTCGACGATACCCATGCCGGATTCGGCAACGGCCATTTTCGCGAGTGGGATTCGAGCATCTGCAGCAGCCAGAGCGGCGGCGCGGAAGATTTTGTCTACTTGCTCTTGAGTGAAACTGGCATATTCACGCTGGGCTTTTTTTACACGCTCTACGAGTGCGTTAAGTTCAGCGACATTAGTAACAGCCATAATGCTCTCCTGATAATGTTAAACTTTTTTAGTAAATCATCTGCTCGAATACGAGAGTATAGTCAGTGCGGTGATGATTTGCTTAACCGATGGAAATCAAAAGCTTACTCGCGCTCACACTCACTGTGATTTACTAAAAGAGTTTAAACATTAGAGTTATTATCTCTAATGCGTCACTTCCAGGTGGCGTAAGCAAGATTACTCACTTCTGGGTACTGATTACGTGATCCAAATCAAAATTTTGCAAAGCTGACACCTTTCAGCATGGCTTTTCGCCATTATAGCTAACAGTTAATAAATTGTAGTATGATTTGTTGGCTACATTAGCATGTTTTGCACAACTAGATAACAATAACGAATGATAGCAATTTTAAGTAGTTAGGAGGTGAAAAATGCTGTCAAAAGGCGTATTGTCAGCGCGTCTTTTCAACCTTATTTATGGCTAACATTATCCGGCTTTTGCTTCGGAGCTAACCGTGATTCAGACCCTTTTTGATTTTCCCGTTTACTTCAAATTTTTCATCGGGTTATTTGCGCTGGTCAACCCGGTAGGGATTATTCCCGTCTTTATCAGCATGACCAGTTATCAGACAGCGGCAGCGCGAAACAAAACTAACCTTACAGCCAACCTGTCTGTGGCCATTATCTTGTGGATCTCGCTTTTTCTCGGCGACACGATTCTACAACTTTTTGGTATATCAATTGATTCATTCCGTATCGCCGGTGGCATCCTGGTGGTGACAATAGCGATGTCGATGATCAGCGGCAAGCTTGGTGAGGATAAACAGAACAAGCAAGAAAAATCAGAAACCGCGGTACGTGAAAGCATTGGTGTGGTGCCATTGGCGTTGCCGTTGATGGCGGGGCCAGGGGCGATCAGTTCTACCATCGTCTGGGGTACGCGTTATCACAGCATTAGTTATCTGTTTGGTTTCTTTGTGGCTATTGCATTGTTCGCTTTATGTTGCTGGGGATTGTTCCGCATGGCACCGTGGCTGGTACGAGTTTTACGCCAGACCGGCATCAACGTGATTACGCGTATTATGGGGCTATTGCTGATGGCATTGGGGATTGAATTTATCGTTACTGGTATTAAGGGGATTTTCCCCGGCCTGCTTAATTAATTCCTTTCAAATGAAACGGAGCTGCCATGCTCCGTTTACTTCGTCATTATTTTTACTTTGTTCCTGCGCAGTTATCAAAAGCAAAAGGAATAGGTAAAAATATTCTTCTCAAATTACAGTTAGTTATAAGGATTTCCTTAACTGCTTCTCCTCACCATCATGTTATTTTCGCCACATCATAATCCTGGGCTTGCTGAAGAATAATTGAAATGATATTAGTAATTCCACTGCCTTTGGTAGAGGAAAGTGCTAAATAATAATCAATTGTTAAATTATTGTGCATTTCACTGCTTGAACTGTAATCAGAAAAGAGAGACATGCTTAACCAACCTCTATTTGATTGAATTGAAAGATGTTTGTTAAGGCATGGATGCAAGCTATAGATTCTGGTACGGTCAATAAAAGAGAATTGCTTAACAATTTTGCAAAATGTATTGGCGAGTAAGAACCGCATTTGGTACTTTCCGGGCAACCGCCAGGCGATTCTTTATTGGTAATGAGAATAATTAACAATTAAAGATCGTCGCGAAAGAATAATGTGTCTCGACAGGGGAGACACAGTACGAATCGACATAAGGTGATCGTCTGAATCACCAGAATAAATAAAGTCGGTGATAGTAATACGTAACGATAAAGTAACCTGACAGCAGAAAGTCTCCGAGCCTGTGCAGGGTCCCAATCCGGGATTACACATGCTGGTTAATACCAGTAATTATAATGAGGGAGTCCAAAAAACAATGACCAACATCACCAAGAGAAGTTTAGTAGCAGCTGGCGTTTTGGCTGCGCTTATGGCAGGGAATGTCGCGCTGGCAGCTGATGTACCCGCAGGTGTCACACTGGCGGAAAAACAAACGCTGGTACGTAACAATGGTTCAGAAGTTCAGTCATTAGATCCGCACAAAATTGAAGGTGTTCCGGAGTCTAATATCAGCCGAGACCTGTTTGAAGGCTTACTGGTCAGCGATCTTGACGGTCATCCGGCACCTGGCGTCGCTGAATCCTGGGATAATAAAGACGCGAAAGTCTGGACCTTCCATTTGCGTAAAGATGCGAAATGGTCTGATGGCACGCCAGTTACAGCACAAGACTTTGTGTATAGCTGGCAACGTTCTGTTGATCCAAACACTGCTTCTCCGTATGCCAGTTATCTGCAATATGGGCATATCGCCGGTATTGATGAAATTCTTGAAGGGAAAAAACCGATTACCGATCTGGGCGTGAAAGCTATTGATGATCACACATTAGAAGTCACCTTAAGTGAACCTGTTCCGTACTTCTATAAATTACTTGTTCACCCATCAACTTCACCGGTGCCAAAAGCCGCTATCGAGAAATTCGGCGAAAAATGGACCCAGCCTGGTAATATCGTCACCAACGGTGCCTATACCTTAAAAGATTGGGTCGTAAACGAACGAATCGTTCTTGAACGCAGCCCGACCTACTGGAACAACGCGAAAACCGTTATTAACCAGGTAACCTATTTGCCTATTGCTTCTGAAGTTACCGATGTCAACCGCTACCGTAGTGGTGAAATCGACATGACTTATAACAACATGCCGATCGAATTGTTCCAGAAGCTGAAAAAAGAGATCCCGGACGAAGTTCACGTTGATCCATACCTGTGCACTTACTATTACGAAATTAACAACCAGAAACCGCCATTTAATGACGTGCGTGTGCGTACCGCACTGAAATTGGGTATGGACCGCGATATCATTGTTAATAAAGTGAAAGCGCAGGGCGACATGCCCGCCTATGGTTACACTCCACCATATACTGATGGCGCAAAATTGACTCAGCCGGAATGGTTTGGCTGGAGCCAGGAAAAACGTAACGAAGAAGCGAAAAAACTGCTGGCTGAAGCGGGTTATACCGCAGACAAACCGTTGACCATCAACCTGTTGTATAACACCTCCGATCTGCATAAAAAGCTGGCGATTGCTGCCTCTTCATTGTGGAAGAAAAACATTGGTGTAAACGTCAAACTGGTTAACCAGGAGTGGAAAACGTTCCTCGACACCCGTCACCAGGGCACTTTTGATGTGGCCCGTGCAGGCTGGTGTGCAGACTACAACGAACCAACTTCTTTCCTGAACACCATGCTGTCGAATAGCTCAATGAATACCGCGCATTATAAGAGCCCGGCCTTTGACAGCATTATGGCGGAAACGCTGAAAGTGACTGACGAGGCGCAGCGTACAGCTCTGTACACTAAAGCAGAACAACAGCTGGATAAGGATTCGGCCATTGTTCCTGTTTATTACTACGTGAATGCGCGTTTGGTGAAACCGTGGGTTGGTGGCTATACCGGCAAAGATCCGCTGGATAATACCTACACCCGGAATATGTACATTGTGAAGCACTAATGGCAATACGTGGGGCAGGAGTGTCCTGCTCCACGGTGTCTGATTTTTATCGCATTACAGAAGGCACAGGCCAGAAGGTAGGGCAATGTTAAAATTTATTCTACGTCGCTGTCTGGAAGCGATTCCGACGCTATTTATTCTTATTACTATTTCGTTCTTTATGATGCGCCTCGCTCCGGGCAGTCCTTTTACCGGCGAACGTACTTTACCACCGGAAGTGATGGCCAATATCGAAGCGAAATATCATCTTAATGATCCGATCATGACTCAGTATTTCAGCTACCTGAAACAACTGGCGCATGGCGATTTCGGTCCATCGTTTAAATATAAAGATTATTCGGTCAATGACCTGGTTGCATCCAGTTTTCCCGTTTCTGCCAAACTGGGAGCCGCAGCATTTTTTCTTGCGGTAATACTGGGTGTTAGTGCTGGCGTTATTGCCGCATTAAAGCAAAACACCAAATGGGACTATACCGTGATGGGGCTGGCAATGACCGGGGTTGTTATCCCCAGTTTTGTGGTTGCGCCATTATTAGTCATGATATTTGCGATCATTTTGCATTGGCTGCCGGGCGGTGGCTGGAATGGTGGAGCGCTTAAATTCATGATATTGCCAATGGTGGCGTTATCACTCGCCTATATCGCCAGTATTGCGCGTATTACCCGTGGTTCTATGATTGAGGTTTTACACTCCAACTTTATTCGTACTGCCCGGGCGAAAGGGTTACCTATGCGGCGGATCATTTTACGCCACGCATTAAAACCTGCTCTGTTACCCGTGCTCTCCTATATGGGGCCCGCATTTGTCGGCATTATTACCGGTTCGATGGTCATCGAAACCATTTATGGTTTACCGGGGATTGGGCAATTGTTCGTTAATGGCGCATTGAACCGTGACTATTCCTTAGTGTTAAGTCTGACCATTCTGGTTGGCGCGTTAACCATTTTGTTTAATGCCATTGTCGATGTGCTATATGCGGTTATCGACCCGAAAATCCGTTACTGATACTGGAGCTCGCGATGATGTTAAGTAAGAAAAACAGCGAGACGCTGGAAAATTTCAGTGAAAAGCTGGAGGTCGAAGGGCGCAGCTTGTGGCAGGACGCACGTCGACGTTTTATGCATAACCGTGCGGCGGTTGCCAGTCTGATAGTGCTGGTGCTGATCGCGTTATTTGTAATCCTGGCACCGATGCTTTCGCAGTTTGCCTATGACGATACTGACTGGGCGATGATGTCCAGCGCCCCGGATATGGAGTCCGGTCACTACTTTGGTACTGACTCATCCGGTCGCGACCTGCTTGTGCGCGTTGCGATTGGCGGGCGTATCTCACTCATGGTCGGTGTTGCTGCGGCACTGGTGGCAGTGGTCGTGGGGACACTTTATGGTTCGCTTTCCGGTTATCTGGGCGGTAAAGTGGATTCGGTAATGATGCGTCTGCTGGAAATCCTCAACTCCTTCCCATTCATGTTCTTCGTCATTTTGCTGGTGACCTTTTTCGGTCAAAACATCCTGCTGATTTTCGTGGCGATTGGCATGGTTTCCTGGCTGGATATGGCTCGTATTGTGCGTGGGCAAACCCTGAGTCTGAAGCGCAAAGAGTTTATTGAGGCGGCACAAGTTGGCGGTGTATCGACGCCGGGCATTGTTATTCGCCACATTGTGCCGAACGTACTCGGTGTGGTGGTGGTCTATGCGTCGCTTCTGGTGCCCAGCATGATCCTCTTTGAATCTTTCCTTAGCTTCCTGGGATTAGGTACGCAAGAGCCGTTAAGCAGCTGGGGTGCATTGCTGAGTGATGGCGCGAACTCGATGGAAGTTTCTCCATGGTTACTGTTGTTCCCAGCGGGACTCCTCGTGGTGACGCTGTTTTGTTTCAACTTTATCGGCGATGGCTTGCGTGATGCCCTCGACCCGAAAGATCGTTAAGGAGTGCAGCCATGAGCGTAATTGAAACTGCAACTGTGCCGCTCGCACAACAACAGGCTGACGCACTGCTGAACGTGAAAGATTTGCGTGTCACCTTTAGTACCCCGGATGGCGACGTCACGGCGGTCAATGATTTGAATTTTTCGCTACGTGCCGGAGAAACGCTGGGCATCGTAGGTGAGTCTGGTTCGGGCAAATCGCAAACCGCATTTGCGTTGATGGGGCTGTTGGCTGCCAACGGACGTATTGGCGGATCGGCAACCTTCAATGGGCGTGAAATCCTCAATTTGCCAGAGCGTGAACTCAATAAACTGCGAGCTGAACAAATCTCAATGATTTTTCAGGACCCAATGACTTCGTTGAATCCCTATATGCGCGTCGGTGAACAGTTGATGGAAGTGCTGATGCTGCATAAGAACATGAGCAAAGCTGAGGCGTTTGAAGAATCGGTGCGGATGCTCGATGCGGTAAAAATGCCGGAAGCGCGTAAACGCATGAAAATGTACCCGCACGAATTTTCTGGCGGCATGCGTCAGCGAGTCATGATTGCGATGGCATTGCTATGTCGACCTAAGCTGCTGATTGCGGATGAACCCACTACTGCGCTGGACGTCACCGTACAGGCGCAGATCATGACGCTATTGAATGAACTGAAGCGGGAATTTAATACCGCCATCATTATGATTACCCACGATCTTGGCGTGGTAGCGGGGATCTGCGACAAAGTGCTGGTAATGTACGCCGGGCGCACGATGGAATATGGCAACGCGCGCGATGTCTTTTATCAACCCGTACATCCTTATTCTATCGGTTTGCTCAACGCGGTGCCGCGTCTCGATGCGGAAGGTGAAACAATGTTGACTATTCCGGGTAATCCGCCAAACCTGCTGCGATTACCGAAAGGTTGCCCGTTCCAGCCACGTTGTCCGCATGCGATGGACATTTGTAGTAGCGCACCGCCGCTGGAAGAGTTTACGCCTGGCCGTCTGCGTGCTTGCTTTAAACCGGTGGAGGAACTGTTATGAATGCTGTAACCGAAGGAAGAAAAGTCCTCCTCGAAATCGCCGATCTGAAAGTGCACTTTGAAATCAAAGATGGCAAACAGTGGTTCTGGCAACCGCCGAAAACGCTCAAAGCCGTCGATGGTGTAACTCTTCGCCTGTATGAAGGGGAAACATTAGGTGTGGTAGGGGAATCGGGATGCGGTAAGTCCACCTTTGCTCGCGCCATCATTGGCCTGGTTAAAGCGACCGACGGTCATGTTGCCTGGTTAGGTAAAGAGTTGCTGGGCATGAAGCCCGATGAATGGCGTGCCGTACGCAGTGATATCCAGATGATTTTCCAGGATCCGTTGGCATCGCTGAACCCGCGTATGACCATCGGCGAGATCATCGCTGAACCACTGCGTACTTATCATCCGAAAATGTCACGCCAGGAAGTTCGCGAGCGCGTGAAGGCGATGATGCTGAAAGTCGGTTTGTTGCCTAACCTGATTAACCGCTATCCGCATGAGTTCTCCGGTGGGCAGTGCCAGCGTATCGGGATTGCTCGTGCTCTTATTCTTGAACCGAAGCTGATTATCTGTGATGAGCCGGTGTCGGCGCTGGACGTGTCAATTCAGGCGCAGGTGGTCAACCTGCTCCAGCAGTTGCAACGTGAGATGGGATTGTCATTAATTTTTATCGCTCACGACTTGGCCGTGGTAAAACACATTTCCGATCGTGTGCTGGTGATGTATCTCGGCCATGCGGTAGAACTGGGGACCTATGATGAGGTCTACCACAATCCGCTACATCCTTACACCAGGGCATTGATGTCGGCAGTCCCCATACCTGATCCGGATCTGGAGAAGAACAAAACCATCCAGTTACTGGAAGGGGAATTACCGTCGCCGATCAACCCGCCTTCCGGTTGTGTTTTCCGTACCCGTTGTCCGATTGCCGGTCCGGAGTGCGCCAAAACACGTCCTGTGCTGGAAGGGAGTTTCAGACACGCCGTTTCTTGCCTGAAAGTCGATCCGCTTTAAAAGCAATAAGGGCTGACAGTTGTCAGCCCTTATTCACGTCAAAAGCGATTATTTATTCCCGCCAGATGATATGGCAAAGTTTGTGATCTTTTTCGCGGCATAACAGAATGCGCGCGAAAACATCGTTGATTTCACCATCTTCACTGTCCGCCAGACCAATCACCACTTCGGCAAAAAAGTCCGGGTTCAAATCGAAATCAACATGTTCCTGCCAGTCTTCCGCCGGATCGAATAACTCCGCGCCGCCGCGCTCTTCAAACTGAAGATTGAACAGCAGAACATCAGCTGGATCGAGATTGTCGGCAGCCAGTTCGAGAAAAATATCGTAGGCCTGCTCAAGCGTTTCATCTTCAGTCAGGCGATTGTTTAGATCCATATCCATAGTCACTACCTGTTTAACCTCTGTTGGCGACGTTTTACAGCAACGGGCTGAAGAAGTAAAACAGTCGCTCGGCGACACGTTGCCATAATGGACGTTTTAGCCATAAACGGGCATCGAGCAGACGAGAACGCGAAATATAATCGTCCTGAACGGCGGCGAGGTCTGCACCAAAACCTTTATCGTCGATTGCCAGGGTAATCTCGAAATTTAGCCACAGACTACGCATATCAAGGTTAACGGTGCCAACCAGACTTAGTTCACCATCGACCAGCACGCTCTTGGTATGCAGTAACCCGCCTTCAAACTGATAAATTTTAACCCCAGCAGCCAGCAGTTCTGTAAAGAATGCGCGACTGGCCCAGCCGACCAGCATCGAGTCATTTTTTCGCGGAAGGATAATACTGACATCCACCCCGCGCTGCGCCGCCGTGCAAATCGCATGAAGTAAATCATCGCTTGGCACAAAATAGGGCGTTGTCATGATCAAATATTCACGAGCCGAATAAGCAGCAGTCAATAATGCCTGGTGAATGAGATCTTCCGGAAAGCCGGGGCCAGAAGCAATTGTGTGAATAGTGTGACCGCTGGCCTGCTCAAACGGCATAATATTGACATCTGGTGGCGGCGGCAGAATACGTTTCCCGGTTTCAATCTCCCAGTCGCAGGAATAAATAATCCCCATCGCGGTGGCGATGGGGCCTTCCATACGCGCCATCAGATCAATCCATTGCCCTACGCCCGCATCTTGTTTGAAGTAGCGAGGGTCGACCATATTCATGCTGCCGGTGTACGCGATGTAATTATCAATCATGATCATCTTGCGATGTTGGCGCAGGTCCATACGGCGTAAAAACACACGCATCAGATTGACCTTTAAGGCTTCGACAACTTCAATACCAGCATTACGCATTAGCTCGGGCCACGGGCTGCGGAAAAAAGCCACACTCCCGGCGGAGTCGAGCATCAATCGGCAATGAATACCACGCCGTGCAGCGGCCATTAATGATTCAGCCACCTGGTCCGCCATGCCGCCGGGCTGCCAGATATAAAACACCATCTCAATATTATGGCGCGCGAGCTGGATGTCGCGGATTAACGCCTGCATCACATCATCTGACTCGGTCATCAGTTGTAGCTGATTCCCTTTGACCCCAGCGATCCCCTGACGACGCTCGCAAAGCTTGAATAATGGCGCAGCGACACTGCTATTTTCTTCGGCGAAGATATGCTTACAGGCTTTAAGGTCGTTAAGCCATTTTGCGGTGGAAGGCCACATCGCTCTGGCGCGTTCAGCGCGGCGTTTGCCTAAATGGAGCTCGCCAACGGCAAGATAGGCAATAATTCCGACTAACGGCAGAATGTAAATAATCAACAGCCAGGCCATCGCGGAGGGAACTGCGCGTCGTTTCATTAGAATGCGTAAAGTTACGCCTGCAATGAGCAACCAGTATCCCAGAATGGCCAACCAACTCACCAACGTATAAACGGTTGTCATAGATTAGAAATCCTTTTGAAAGCGCATTGTTATGAGTTTACGCATATGGATTCATCTGGCAAATAAAAACGCGGGAAAAGCACTGGTCAGCGTCAGGGGCGGGGGTATAATGACCATTCTGTTGTTGCATAGAGTAGTTAACATGAAGCGGAGTAGAACGGAAGTGGGGCGCTGGCGCATGCAGCGTCAGGCTAGCCGACGTAAATCGCGTTGGCTTGAGGGGCAGTCGCGCCGAAATATGCGTATCCACAGCATCAGGAAGTGCATTCTAAACAAACAGCGTAACTCGTTATTGTTTGCGATCTACAATATCTAAATGTACTGGGCACCATTGCGGTGCCCAATAAGTTTACTCTTCCGTCTTTAAACTCTATTTTTGCGCCGACTCTTTACTGTCAGCTTTCGTTTCTTGTTCATCGTTATCGCTGAAAATGCCATGACCGGAGTTCAACAACATTGAAACGAGCATATCATTATTAATCTCTTCACCATTTAAAACTCGCGCCAGAATTTCGCTGCCAAACAGTTGTGGTGAGAGAATGATATCCGGATGTACCATCTTAATCTTATTCAGGTTTTTGCTATCACTGACGGCGAGAACTGTTTTGACATCACTGCTCATATCTTTTGCCGAGAGTACAACAAACGCGTTATCTGCATCGTTATCACTCAGCGCCAGAATGGCCCGGCAACGATCGATTCCCGCTTTCTTTAACACTGAACTGTCATTACTGTCACCGGGGATAACATCGGCGTTATCGCCTAAGCGTTGCTCAAGTTGCTTGATATCATCTTCAGGCAAGTTGCTGATAACCGTTACGTTTTGTCCGCGTTGATTCAGTTGCAGAATCGTATTGATGGCGAGAATCGAATGTCCGCAAACAATAAAATGATCTTTACGATGCATTGTATGATTGTTTCCTTTTACAAGTTTGTTGAATCCCCCGCGGATAAGCGGACCAAAAATTGAGGTCATAGATGTGGCAAAAACGGTAATGCCGGAAATAATGACCGAAATAGTGAACAATCGTGCTGATTCAGAAACAGGGACAATATCGCCATAGCCGACGGTTGACATGGTTTCTATCGAAAAATAGAACGCGGTCATCAAACTTTCTATTCGCGGATTAAAACCTTCGCTTAAATAAAGCGCACCGTAAGTGGAGTAAAACAGTAACGTCGTGAAACTAATAAATGCGAAAATTGTCCCGGCTGCTGCGCTACTGTGGGAGAAGTCTTTGCGCAGTATCAGCAAAAACACCAGCGTAAAAATGCAAAATCCAATACTAAATTTCAGCCAGGGATAAAAATGCAGAGTGTAAATTAGCGCTATCAACAACAAAATGATACTGATTGCCCATGCGAGCTTTGCCCGGAACAGTAAGCCAATGGAGTTCAGGACAAGAAATACGCCGAGCATAAATAGTGGGGCGTTTGCCAGCAAGGAGAGATCCAGCTCTGAAAATGCTTTGATATGGAAAATATCAAGCAAATTGACCGACATACCATAGATTGTTTTAAAAATAAGCAATCCATTTAAAAAGACGGCCAGCGCGAGAATGTCGTGCCGTAGGGTCACCCATAACTTTGTTGCTGTTTGTTTGAATGTAGTCCAGTGACTCACTGATACCTCTGTAACCACAATTTTGTTTAATTATCTCAACGTGCACATTTTCTGAACATACATGCGGCGCGTGAATGTGTTAAACAATAGTAGATGACTTTATCCGCAGTAATCAAAGGTTTTGAGTGAGCAACTCTGCGTCAGGAAAAGGCATTTTCCTGAATATGTTCACATCATATAAAGAAATACAGATAAAGTTATTATCTGCTTGTGGTGGTGAATGCACTGACCGACCTATAAGGAAAGGCCAAACAAGAACACGGTTGCAAAAACCGTGCCCTTAAATATTGAATCTCTATTCAGAACACTTTCTTAAATGGTTTCACTGAAACGTGTTCATAGACTCCTGCCGCTACGTACGGGTCAGCATCGGCCCAGGCCTGAGCTGCTTCCAGCGACTCAAATTCAGCAATAACGGTTGAGCCAGTAAATCCCGCAGCCCCTGGATCGTTACTGTCTACCGCTGGCATTGGACCGGCGGTCAACAAACGACCTTCATCATGCAGTAACTGTAAACGTGCTAAATGTGCCGGACGAACGGAAAGGCGTTTTTCGAGGCTATCAGCTTTGTCTTGAGCGTAAATAACATACAACACGGGCACAACTCCTTGTTCGGGAAAGTTGTAAAGTACGTTATTTGAAAGGGCGAAGATCTGCAACGGAAAGATGATGTCTTTGTTAAGACCATGCATAAAGTAAGGTCAATTACGCCAAAAATGACATTTTCACTGATCCTGATCGTCTTGCCTTATTGAATATGATTGCTATTTGCATTTAAAATCGGGGCCTGGTTTTTCTACTGAAATGATTATGACTTCAATGACCCTTGATTTACCTCGCCGCTTCCCATGGCCGACGTTACTTTCGGTCTGCATTCATGGTGCTGTTGTGGCGGGTCTGCTCTATACCTCGGTACATCAGGTTATTGAACTACCTGCGCCTGCGCAGCCGATTTCTGTCACGATGGTTGCGCCTGCTGATCTTGAACCGCCACAAGCCGTTCAGCCACCACCGGAGCCGGTGGTAGAGCCAGAACCGGAACCTGAGCCGATCCCTGAACCGCCAAAAGAAGCTCCGGTGGTCATTGAAAAGCCGAAGCCGAAACCTAAGCCAAAACCGAAGCCGGTGAAAAAGGTGGAGCAGCCAAAACGCGATGTCAAACCCGTAGAGTCGCGTCCGGCATCACCGTTTGAAAATACGACACCCGCGCGCCCGACATCAAGTACGGCAACGGCTGCAACCAGCAAGCCGGTTACCAGTGTGGCTTCAGGACCACGCGCATTAAGCCGTAATCAGCCGCAGTATCCGGCACGAGCACAGGCATTGCGCATTGAAGGGCAGGTTAAAGTTAAATTTGATGTCACGCCAGATGGTCGCGTGGATAACGTACAAATCCTCTCAGCCAAGCCTGCAAACATGTTTGAGCGTGAGGTGAAAAATGCGATGCGCAGATGGCGTTATGAGCCGGGTAAGCCAGGCAGTGGGATTGTGGTGAATATCCTGTTTAAAATTAACGGCACTACCGAAATTCAGTAAGCATAAAGTCAAAAGCCTCCGATCGGAGGCTTTTGATTATTACTCAACGGGTAAGGCGCGAGGTTTTCCTTCGGGATCAACCGCGACATACTTAAATAATGCTTCTGTTGCTTTATAGCGTTGCCCGATTGGTTCAGACGCCACTTTTTTCACCCACACTTCAATATTAATGCTGACTGATGTCGTCCCTTTCTGGACACAGCGTGCATAGCAGCACACCACATCCCCGACCGCAACCGGCCGTAAGAAAGTCATTCCTTCAACCCGCACGGTCACTACACGACCGTGGGCAATTTCTTTCGCCAGAATAGCGCCGCCAATATCCATTTGTGACATTAACCAACCACCAAAGATGTCACCATTGGCATTGGTATCGGCGGGCATGGCTAAAGTACGTAAAACAAGATCGCCCTGAGGGACGTTATGTGTTGTAGACATGGTAAAACCGACTTAAAAGGAAAATCACAGGCGCGATGCTACTATGATTTTCCTGAGGAGAACAGAGGAGATACAGCGCCAGCCCCTGAAGGACTGGCAGTCTGGTTAGGATTTATCTTCCTGCGGCATGTGGCGGTAGATATAGATACCGCTTAACAATGTGAAGATTAAGGTAAGGGCGGTCAGGCCAAAGACTTTAAAGTTGACCCAAATATTTTGCGGCAGCCAGAATGCGATGTAGATGTTTGCCAGACCGCAAAGGATAAAGAAAACAGCCCAGGCCAGATTCAGCTTCGACCATACCGATTGCGGCAGGGTGAGTTCTTTACCCAGCATCCGCTGAATTAGCGGCTTTTTCATCACCCATTGGCTGACTAACAGGGCACCCGCAAACAGGGCATAAATGACAGTAACCTTCCATTTAATAAACTCATCATTGTGGAAGAACAGCGTTAAGCCACCGAAGACGACCACCAGAACAAAAGTGATCAGGGCCATCTTCTCAACCTTACGAAAGCGAACCCAGCTATATATAAGCACAATCGCCGTGGCGACGATGAGCGCCGCAGTAGCCGCATAGATGTCATAAATCTTGTAAAACGCGAAAAAGACAACCAGCGGTAAAAAATCAAGAAACTGCTTCATTTTACGATTCCGTAATCAAATGCTTAAGGTTATTGGCGAATCAACATATACAGGCGGAACAGATAGATGAGCAATACGGCTGAAATCAGGTTGCTCAAGGTGTTCGCCAGTACGGCACCAATTTCCGGGGTTAATGCGGCAAAAGAAGAGGCAAAAAGCAGCAACAGTGTTTTTGCCAGCAACCAGCTCAGTACTGCGGGTGCCACCAGACGTATATTCGCCCATGTCAGCCGCATACTGCTACGCATCGAGGCAAAAACGCCCATTTTGTCCTGTACCAGCATCACCGGTGCCAGAGCCAGTAAAATGGCCATGATAATTCCCGGAACGACCACCAGCATGATGCCAATCTGTACTAAAAGGGTAGTCAGAAAAATCAGAATAAATAACTTTGGCAATATCGGCGCACTGGCACCAATAGCTCGCAGTGCACTGACTCTCTGACCCGCAGACACCAGCTGGATAATTAATATTACGCCCCCGGCGAGAATGGCGTTACCGATTAATCCTGAAAAAGTGGACGCCGCTGAAGCCTGCAGCAAAATTTGTTGCTGTTCCGGTGACATATTCTGAACCAGGTCGAACAACCCACTACTGCCGCTAACGGGTACGCCGTCATTGAGCTGCGCAAGCTGTGCATCACTGGGTGAGAAAACATGCCCTAACACCACTGTGATAAACGCACATAGCAACGATACCAACAGAATGGTCATAAATTGATTACGGAAAAAATTTCCGGTGTCACGGTATACGGACTGCGCCGTGATAGACATGCACTCTCCTTGAGTTTTATGCAGGTGTTAATTAGCGGGCAATTGTACCCTGGTTAAGCCCCGGGTGGCAGCATCAGGTCTTGTATGGAAAAGCATATCTTTGTAAAGCGGAGGTAATTGCTGGCCTTCAGGCGTGGGCAAACCGCTGCAAGTGGCGAGCGAGTTAATATTTGCGTAGCGAAATATATAAAAATTGATTTAAATCACATTAACCAGGATTTTCAATGCAACTTCTAAATTAATCCAGATCAATAAAGGGTGAATTACCATATGTAATGTGATCTGTGTAGGATCATTTGTTACCCCAATGTGGGTATATTCGTCACGTTTTTATAACCATAACGACGGAGCGGATATGAAAAAGTTAACAGTGGCGGCTTTGGCAGTAGCAACTCTTCTCTCTGGCAGTGCCTTTGCGCATGAAGCCGGCGAATTTTTTATGCGTGCAGGTTCTGCAACCGTACGTCCAACAGAAGGTGCTGGTGGTACGTTAGGAAGTCTGGGTGGATTCAGCGTGACCAATAACACTCAACTGGGCCTGACGTTTACTTATATGGCGACCGACAACATTGGTGTGGAATTACTGGCGGCATCGCCGTTTCGTCATAAAGTTGGCACAGCCACTACCGGGGATATTGCAACTGTCCACCATTTACCGCCAACACTGATGGCACAATGGTATTTTGGCGATTCAGGCAGTAAATTCCGTCCTTACATTGGTGCGGGTATTAACTACACCACCTTTTTTAATAATGACTTCAATGACACCGGTGAAGGTCTTGGTTTATCTGACCTTAGTCTGAAGGATTCATGGGGCGTGGCGGGGCAAGTAGGTCTGGATTATCTCATCAACCGTGACTGGTTGCTGAATATGTCGGTCTGGTACATGGATATCGATACCACGGCTAAGTACAAATCTGGTGTTACTACCGTAAAAGACTCGGTACGACTGGATCCGTGGGTGTTTATGTTCTCCGCAGGATATCGTTTTTAATTTTCTCTGCAAAACCTCTGCAAAACCCCTCTGCAAAACTGGTCATCAAATGACCAGTTTTTTCCATTCCTTACCGCGTGCGTCGTTGTAAATATCGGTCATTTTTTGATTCGAATGGCCCAGCAAAATTTTGGTATCAACCCCCTGCTCTCTGAACAATCGCTCTGATAAAGATCTCTGCTCATGGAAAGAGGGTGGGGTGCCATTAGCACGCCAGTTGTAATCCACAGAATCCCGGGCTTTTTTAAATGCAACGGTTAATGTTGCTGGCTTAACCATCCCGCCGCGCTTAGCTGTCCCTTTCGCGTGATGGTGGTGCAATAGCCACGGACTAAGAACGCAATCGCGGCAGGATGACACTACATCATCCAGGGTGAGATTTAATTTATCGCAACGCAGAGCCAGAGGGATGGCAATCCGGGTTCCTGTTTTTTGCTGTTCGACATGAAGATAACCATCCCGGATATCCGAAAATTGCATTTTGCAAATATCTGAAAGGCGCTGGCCTGTCATCAGTGCCAGCAGCATACCGCGCTGTAAAAAGTAACCATCCTTTTCCGCTGCGTTATAAATCATCATCCACTCATCAAAAGTCAGTCGCTGTCTTGATATCCGCACCTGCGGTTTTTTTGCCGATTCTGCAGGGTTAAAGCCTGGCGGGACATCGCCCGTTTGCTGAGCTTCCCGGAAAACATCGATCAGTACTTTCCTGAAAATTTGTCCCATTCTGTTATGTCCTCTGGCCTTGTACTCTTCCAGTACTGATACCACATCTTTTACGGTTATGGCATCTAACGGTCTGGTGCCAAAACGTTCATCAAATACCCTGAGAGGGGCCGCTTTCTGTTTCAGCGTGTTGAGTTTGATCTCGCCGTTTTCATATCTTTCCTGTTGAATTTTTCTGTAATTATTCAGAAAAATGGTAACGGTTGATGAACCGCCGGTATCACTAATAATTTTCTCCTGCAGACTGAGCATTTGTTCCATTTGCTGCCGGGCAAGACGGCTGTTCGCTTCTGCTGCAATAGTTTCTGCCAGTTTCTGGTCAATACTGCCGAGACCGTGATTTTTGCCTGTTATGGGATGCCTGTAACGCCAGTAAACTTTGTTATTTCTTTTGTCAAAATACGGAGATAATCCCGGAACATCGGTTTTATATTTTCGCGGGCGCGCCATCTTCCAGTATCCTCTTCAAAGCAGGGTGATCTGTGGCGATCACCTCCGGCTTGTTTACCATTCCGACAAAGCGAGCTTGCGGATCCACTCGCCAGCGTCTTCCAACTTTTTTGGGGAGAGGAAATATCATTCCGGCTTTAGCGTATTTACTTAACGTACTCGGAGTTGGGACCGGTTCACTGAATTCCTCTTTTGCCCACTCAGTGAGCAGAATAAGTCTTGCCATGAGCGTCGTTCGCTAATCATGGTCGCCGCCACTATAGCTGGTGGGCAACGACCGGGGTTGAACATTAAAAATCAGCCTGATTCGGGATCAGTTTTTGCCAGATAACTGAAACGTATTTTGCCTGGTAACGGGCGTCATCAAGTGCATTATGGCGCTCACCTTCGAATGGAATAGCCGTTCTGGCATCGAAGTCTATGGCTTTCCCCAGCTCAACGATTGTGCGTACATCGCGATCGTTGTAGTAACGCCACGGGCAGGGGATCCCCTGCCGTTCGTATGAACGGCGCAAAATCGTGTTGTCGAAGTTGGCTCCATTTCCCCAGACCTGAACAAAAAATTCACCGGAGTTTTCGTCGATAAATTCCCGCAATTGTAACAGTGCATCATCTAACGGGATTTCATCGGTCATAATGGCAGATTGCGCTTCGCGTGATTGCTTAAGCCACCATTTAATGGTGTCCCGATCAATGACCCCGCCAGCAGTTTCCAGATCGATAGTCTTACTAAATTCCGGTCCCATATCTCCGGTTTGCGGATCGAAAAATATTGCACCTATTGAGATGATCGGGGCATCAGGATTTTTTCCCATGGTTTCAAGGTCGATCATTAGATGGTCACACGTCCTGCTGGTGGATGTGATTTCTTGATGACCGTTCACCTTAATTGAGTGATCTGCCGTCTCGCCAGTTTCATTATCGCTATCGTGATGCTGATTGCCGCCAGTGTTCTCCTTGTGTGGATGTTCAGCGCCTTCCATTTCCTCCGGATCATCTTCCTGAACTTCAACCTGATACTCTTCATCGAATGTTTCCTGGTATGTTGCGTCGCCCATCACCGCGCCACAATCAGGGCAGTTGCCGCCGCCGGTCTGACCGCAGGCGGTGCAGACTTTTTCCACTTCCTGTTGCGCCACTGGTTCGGATTGTTTCGTTTCTGGCTCGTTTTGTAACGCATTTGGGCTGTTTTGTTCCGCTTTTTGGTCGTTCCGTTCCGATTCATGCTGGTTCTGGTTCACAGAATCGCGAGTCTGGATCCCTTTGACCCATTTCGGATCATTAGGGTCGCTAATCCCCTCAACAAATTCACCACGCGATACAGCAAGTAACTTATCGGCGTCAGGCTGGCTGATATTGGCTGCCTGCATAATTTTGTTTACTTCGTCAGCGGTAACTTTTACCGGCTCTGGTTGTGCGATCGTGTCAGATGCACCAGTATTTTGTTGTGAACCAGAGTACGTGCCGTTTTTACGTGCGAAGTATTCCTCTTTTGTGATTTCCGTAGCTCCCAGGGCCAGTGCTTTTTCCAGACCAGAAAGTTTGTTTGCGCGACCGTATTTTTCGCCGTCCTTATCGGTGAAAAGGAAGTAGAACGGTCCCTCACGCTCTACAGATGGTTCGTCTTCCACTTCGCATTCGGTTTTTTCGTTGTCCGGCATTGCCGTTTCCACTGCATCAGTTTCTGGTACTGGCGACGAGAGAGTATCAGTTGCGCTCTGATTTCTTCCTTCATCTTCAAACACGCCCTTTGTAGTCAGGTATTCAGTAATGTATTTGTTCAGTGCCACAGGGTCTTTGTGAATGTCGATCGGACGTTCACGGACAAGGCCAAAAATAGTCTGGCGGTCGTAGCGAAGGGCATCAGGCTGTTTGCGCATTGATGCCGAGATACGCTTCCAGTCTTCGCGGTCGTTGTCGATAACTTCATTTTTTGCCCAGCGATGGATGCTGCCGTCAATGTTTCCGGCATCCACATCACCAGGCCAGAGAGCGTAGGCCAGTTCGTCATCCAGTGTTTTCCATGTCTGCTTGTATTCGCGATGAATGGCAGCAATGACCGGGCTGATTTTTCCTGTTGAATTTTCACTGTGCTGTTGATTGGTTCTGGCGCGGGCGAGATCAACAACAGACGTGTATTTTCCGGTTTCCTTGCGTTCACCTTCGCGACGTTTTTTCCAGATGCGCATCTCTGCCTGAATTTCGGGCCATTTGGCACCAGGCTTACATTTATGCTTAACCCACCCGATGGCATGCAGCTTAAGCTCCGGATACATGGCGTTAACTTCTGGCATTTTCATCAACGCTTCAACGATATGTCCGTCGAATGTTGCCATGTCTTCCTGCAACAATTCCTGTGCGCTAATAACCATATCAACGGTGATGTTTTCACATGTGTCGAACTTAACCATGACAGCGTTCTGTACTTCAGGGGCCAACTTGTCAAAAGTGACGTTCATCGGATCTGATTCAGTCTCAACCGGGACAAAGGAAGCAGACTCCTCATCCCAGCGGTTTTCCTGCATATATTCAGCATCCCAGGAATCGAGGGCAGGGCGGGGTATGCCGGGTTTATCCTCACAGACAATAAATTTATAAGCGCAGTCCTGAGCAGCCGGATAATGTTCCAGGAATTGCCAGTGAAATTTTGCGCGGGCGCGACGTTCATCACCGGCTTCAATGGCAGTGGCTACAGCGACTGCACCTTCTTCCTTTATTGCCTGTTCGTCCGGAATGGCGGCGCAAATAAAGACTTTACTCATTTTGTTTTACCTCATTACAGATTTAAGGGTGAACAAATCCCTGCCATTGCTGGCATATAAGAATGAAACCGGATATTTATTACGGAACTGTTTTAAAGACCTGCCGGGATTTCGTTATTATCCTGGTGAATAACTTTATCGACCGGGTAACAGTTACCGGGAATTTTCTGTTCGGTTGCTGCAGTCACACACTCCTGCATTGTCCTGTGAACACTGACTGCAATATCAACTGGCTCTCCGGAAACAAGAAAAACTGTCAGAACAAGTGCAAATGCTGTATTCATTGTGCACATCCTTTTTGTATCGGACGTAAACGGGCCAGCATTGAAAGAATGCATATTTTATTTAATAACTCCCGTTCGTGTTTTCTCTTGTTAATGGCATCTTCAGTAAATACAGGGTTACTGATAGTGACACCAATTTCAAAACAACCTTCAGACGTATTAACGTTTGGTAATAACGTTTTCATTATCGCGCCCTCAACAATGAGTTTTGTGATGCGGTGCCTGGTGCCTCCAGGTGACGTTAACCAGTTAACAATTAACGCCGGATACAGAGAATCCACCCATAACACTGTTTTTGGTTTTAACTGTTCCGCGTGCGCTCAGCCGCATTCACCACATCACAAAATTCACTTTAAAAAGGGCGGCAGAGCAGTCACGGAGTAAAACTGATACCGCCAAACGTCACCAGAAAATTGATAACAGAGGGCGTTGCAGCGGGGTTGTCACTTAAGCGTATGGTCAACCTGACAACCCGGTGTCCTCAACGGGGGAAGGAATAACCCCGCCATACTTACCGCCGCGCCATTTCGCGGATTGCCACAACCGGAAGCGCACGGTCGACGAAAATTTAACGACAGGCTATCTATGAACCAGCTACCTCGCCGAGCGCTTTCGCGTTATGGTCTGACTTTTCAGGGAAATATCCTTTCAGTAAACTGTCAGTGCCGGATGCTCACCCGTGTCCGGCGCACGCACTCCACCTCACCCGTGGAGAACTCCTTAATCACCAACCCTCAGGAGGGTGAAATGTCGACTGAAAATGATGAAATCATTAACTCCCTGATACGCCAGATTAATAATTTTGATAAAGCATTGCAGCATGCTGCGGCGCGTAGTGATATAACTCTTTTAGCAATTTCATTTCTTGCATCTGTTATGGATAAAAATGAAGTCGTACGACAGAGTCTTGTTGATTATATCGACTCGCTTCAACCCGGCACTTTCAATCATGAGAGCTTCAATCATGAGAAAGAGCATGTTAAGTCTGTAATTAATTCTCTTATTTTGAATCAAAAGAATTAATGCTTTTTGTTGCAAAGTAATTTTCAAGGGGTTCTATTCGAATCCCTTTCGTTTTCATTAACAAGCCAAACCCCTTATCAATGATGTCCATTAGATCCAGGAAGTATTTTTCATGTAAATCCTGGTTATCAGAGAGCAGCTTCTCTTCGTACAGACCGATAAAGGCACGACGCACGTTACCGGATATAGTATCGATGGTTTCTTTTTCTACGGTACTCAGGTCAAGAGTCGCCAGTTGGGAACGAACTATATTCGCTGCCATTTCCTGGAATGGCATTGGTAAATCTTTAAATTCCATTATTAGCCTCGTTGGTTAGCTATTAACGTGGGTATGTAACCATTCTGGCAATGCTTAATGCCGCTGCTTTTTTCCAGCCTGGTGATATCCTGCTCCAGAGCGGACAGATTTTCAGCCTGCTTAGTCCTGGCTTCATTGGCCCATTTCAGATCCTGCACTGCATTAATTTTCTGGCGCATCCACTCATAAAGTTCATCATCGGTATAGTCTGGCGCGATGATGACGGGTTCTCGTTTCTGCATACTGATTCCTCGCGGTGCTGTTTCGCTTATCAGCCGTTAGATTTTGCCGAACTGGAAAGCGCCTGTTTAAATTCGTTGAAGCTGTGAGCTTCTTCGCCTTCGGCAAGGCCTTCGAAGTATTCTTCGTAAGCCTTTTCCATGATTGTGTCAAAATCCATATCACTCACCTGAGTTTCTTTCCAGCCAGCGACGGGCACCATTTTCGGTTTTAAACGTTTTGCTTTTGGTATACGTCATCGCGGTGAATGTGCCGTCCTGGTTGGGAAACACGCCGTACACCAGAGATTCGTTGTTGCCAAGCTCGATAGTATCCATGCTGACCTCATTTCCCCTTAACGCCGGGTGGCGGAACTAAAACCTACAGCGCCGTGCTGTTCTTGATAGAAATATTAGTAACGCGGATATTTTAAGTCAACAGTATGGCGTATGATATTTTTGATTTGGTAACTATGTAAATGTTTTTTCAAGGGAAAAATATTAGTTATACAGCTGATTTGCAGAAGTTATGGCACAAAAAAACCGACTAAGACGTCGGTTTTTTTGTTGTGGATGGGGTAGTGAGCGGTGGCTACTGGTTACGTTTCTTTAGTGCCAGCATGTTCTCGAAGGCTTCCTCGTAGAGCTTGTTTAGTCCACGTAGCTGGTTAAGGAGTTTGGCTTTTTCTGACGCAGGTAGAATCTCGAAGAGGTTAAGTAACTCTGCCTGTTCTTCATTGACCAGCCTCCATCCTTTGCCTGAAAAGTTATCATCATAAGTATCTGATGATCTTACATAATTCATTAAGTCTTTAAGGTCTTCTCGAATGTCCTCTGGTTTTACCTTTAACAGAGCCGCAAATTTTAGCGCAGCGTCGGTATTTACCGGTATCTTGCCGTTCAGATACTGGCTAACGGTGCCTTGAGATTCGAATCCCAACAACTCAGCCGCCAGCTCTTGAGTCAGCTTCAGCTCTTTTTTTCTTGCATTCCATGCGGCTTTTAAATTCTTGCTCGCTTCTGGAGTTGCAATCACTTCGCGTGTTTTTTTCATACATAGAGTTTATTTGTTTTACCAATATTATCAAAGATAGTCTGGCTATTGATCTTTAAAATTAGCGGGGCTAATATTTGCTCGAGGCATAACGTAGAAGGTTGGCTATGAACTTAAGAGACTATTTAAAAGAGAAACATATCACCCAGCTACAGTTTGGGAAGCTAACGGGTTTATCTCAGGTGCATGTAAGTCGAGTGCTGGGGGGCTATGAAAGATTCAGCCCTGAAAAAGCATTACGTGTTGCTGAAGTAACGAATTTCGAGGTTACACCTCATGAACTCCGGCCTGATATTTACCCGAATCCAACCGACGGCTTACCTGTTGGATTCAAGGCTAACACACCAAATGCATCGGAGTTGATTCATGAAAATCAGGCATGAGCACATCCGCATGGCGATGAATGCCTGGGCGCATCCGGACGGTGAAAAAGTTCCGGCAGCTGAAATAACCCGGGCTTATTTTGAGCTTGGTATGACGTTCCCGGAATTATATGACGACAGCCATCCGGAAGCCCTGGCTCGCAATACCCAGAAAATTTTCCGCTGGGTGGAGAAAGACACTCCTGATGCGGTTAAAAAAATTCAGGCGTTGTTACCAGCGATCGAAAAAGCAATGCCGCCTCTGCTGGTGGCCCGAATGCGCAGCCACAGTTCAGCTTATTTTCGGGAGCTGGTGGAGACGCGGGAACGACTGGTGAGAGACGCTGATGATTTTGTCGCAGTGGCGATCGCTGGTTTCAACCAGATGAATCGTGGTGGCCCTGCAGGAAATATTGTGGCTGTGCATTGACTCGCAATATTCATACCGGATCACTTCCGGCAATTTGTGAGTAAAAAGATTCGGTATCAGAAGAGGTGAGTATGGCTAACGCCTGGCTCAGATTATGGCATGACATGCCAAATGACCCTAAGTGGCGAACAATTGCCAGGGTGTCAGGGCAGCCAATTGCAACAGTGATGGCAGTGTATATCCACCTTCTGGTGAGCGCGTCACGAAATGTCACGACATGTCACGGCGTGTCACTACGTGGTCACATTGATGTCACGACGGAAGATTTAGCAAGTGCGCTTGATGTGACGGAAGAAGTAATTGATTCAATTTTACAGGCAATGCAGGGGCGGGTACTTGATGGAGATTTAATCACCGGATGGGAAAAACGCCAGGTACTGAAAGAGGACAATGGCAACGTTTCACAAACCGCGAAATCCCCGGCAGAGCGCAAGAGAGCGCAGCGCGAGAGGGAAAAATTACGAAAACAGAATGAGGGGTGTCACGACGAGTCACGCATATGTCACGACATGTCACGACGAGTCACGACAGATAAAGATACAGATAAAGAATTAAACCCCACACATAACGCGCACGTGCGCGAGAGTGCTCCGACCAGTGAGTCGAGTGGTACGCCGTTGCAGGCAGCAGAACCTGCATCCCTGGATGGACTGAGCGAACCCATCGGGAAATTTCCGATGGTCGATGACTGGCATCCGTCGCCGGATTTTCGACGACGGGCTGCGTTGTGGGGGATGGCTTTGCCGGAGCCGGAATTTACACCTGCTGAACTTGCCGCTTTCCGGGACTACTGGGCAGCGGAGGGGAAAGTTTTCACGCAGGTTCAGTGGGAGCAGAAATTCGCCCGTCACGTAAATCACGTCAGGGCGCAGGTTAAGCCAGTCAGCAAGGGGGTAAACCATGCAGCAGCACCAGGTGGCACCGCATCACGGGCAGTTCAGGAAATTCGGGCAGCACGTGAGCAGTGGGAACGTGAAAACGGATTTATCAGCGACGGAAACGGTCTGGAAGCTGTGGGAACTCATGGGGGAGGTTTATTCGAACCGCTGGACCCAGAAGAACGGGGCCGCACCTTCGAAGCTCTGGATTGCACAGATTGGCGCGATGACTGAGCAGCAAATCCGACAGGTCTGCCGCCAGTGCATGGACCGCTGCCGGGCGGGTGAAACATGGCCTCCGGACCTGGCTGAGTTTGTGGCGCTGATTTCAGAAAGCGGGGCCAATCCATTTGGCCTGACGGTGGATGCTGTGATGGAGGAGTACCGCCGCTGGCGTGATGAGTCCTGGCGATATGACGGAAGCGACAAATATCCGTGGCCTCAGCCTGTGCTGTACCACATCTGCCTCGAAATGCGTACCAGAGGGATTGAGCGCCAGATGACGCAGGGTGAGTTAAAACGACTTGCGGAACGGCAACTGACGAAATGGGCAAAGCATGTTGGTAACGGGATGAGTGTTCCGCCAGTGCGACGACAACTGGAAGGGGCGAAACACCCGCAAGGGCCAACGCCAATTGAACGGCTGAAACAGGAATACGAACGCCGGAAGGCAGCTGGTTTTATTTGAATCTGAGAAACGATTTTGTCGGAGGAAATTTTAATGGAAACCGTATTTGACGCACTGAAAGCAATGGGAAAAGCCACATCGGTAGAACTGGCCGCGCGACTTGATATCAGTCGTGAAGAGGTTCTCAACGAGCTGTGGGAACTCAAAAGAAATGGCGTCGTTGATAAAACTGGTCACACCTGGTTTCTGGCTGGCGAAGGTGAATCCCGGGTAACCGAAGAGCGGCCAGTAAAATCTGAAGCACAGGATATGCTGACCGGGGAGGTCGAACAAAAAGTTACCGCAGACATGATGATTGAGTTTATCGGTCAGGATGGTGCTAAAACGTGTGAGGAACTGGCGGGTAAGTTCGGCGTCAGTACTCGCAAGGTTGCCTCCACGCTGGCGGTGGTAACCGCAACGGGGCGGCTGGCACGCGTTAATCAGAACGGTAAATTTCGTTACTGCATGCCGGGCGATAATTTACCAGCAGAGCCGAAAGCCGCGCTGGTAACGGAAAGTGATGGTAAGGCCTTTCCTCAGCCAGCAGGTGCTGCGTTACCAGTCCGGGAAGCCGCAACACAGGAAGAAATTAAAACAGAAACTGTGGCGGACATTGTGCAGCCGTTGCCATCGTTTACCGAAACGCAAGCAGATGAGCTGATTTTTCCGTCCCTTCGCAGGGCAAACCTGGCGCTGCGCAGGGCGAAAAGTGATGTTCAGAAGTGGGAGCGAGTCTGCGCCGCGCTGCGGGAGGTGAACAAGCACCGGGATATTGTTCGACAGATTACTGATTCTTCCCGCCGTGTTGTATCGGAAAAGTGATTGCCGGAGGCGCTTATGGCAAAAGTATTTACACCAGAAGAGCGGGAAGAAGTGAAGGCGCGCATTGTGGAATTCGTGCGCCTGAGCGGACGAGAAACTTTTCGACAACTGGCAGATAAAACGGGTGTCAGTAAGACCGCTATTCGTCGTTTATCTGGTGCGCTTGCGGCCAGTGGTGATGTCTGGCTCTCTGGTTGCGGGGTATTTCCATCAGAGCAGGCGTATCGCGTATGGCGTAAGACACCGGAGAAGGCTGCTGACCCGACACTGATTCGAAAGTTACCTGACGGAGAAATACGTCGTTACAACAGACGGCAGAACATAATTTGTCGTGAGTGCCGCCAGAGCGAAGTTATGCAGCGTGTGCTGGCGTTCTATCGGGGAAACTTTCAGGAGGTGATGGAGTGAGGGTCAGAGTTTATATTGCCGGTCCAATGACGGGATATGAAAATTTCAACCGTGAGGCGTTTCACAAGGCGGAAGAGGAACTGAAACGGGAAGGGCATACCGTCTTAAACCCGGCAGTACTTCCGGACGGGCTGACACAGCCGCACTACATGGATATTTGCATGGCAATGATTCGTTGTGTGGATGCGATTTACATGCTGAATGGCTGGCAGCGGTCAGCGGGCGCTAAGGCAGAGCTGGCACTGGCGGAGAAACTGGGGCATGCAGTGATTTATCAGGAGGTGGCTCAATGAGAGAGGTTAACTATGAGGCGCTTCGTGAGGCAGCACAAAACTATCAGTCGACGCTGGCGTGGTATCAGGCTATCCCGGACAGCCCAAATGCTGAACGGGATTGTGATGCGGCTCTTGCTGCGTTTAAGCGTCACATCCGTCATCGGGAAGCGGATATTATCGCTGATTTGCTGGATGGACTGGAAGAAGCAAAATCACAACTCAACGAGCAGCGTGAGTATTACGAAGGCGTTATCTCTGATGGGAGCAAGCGTATTGCTGAACTGGAAGCGCGGGAAGTTCAATTACCGACTCGCTACGACCTTCGATATGGACACCCGATAAATGCAGATGAGCGACATGTCATGATACCTAAAGAAAATGGCAGTTGGCTTTACCTGATTGACTTAGAACACGCATTACGCGTCGCTGGCATTCGCATCAAAGGAGAGGAGCATGGAAATAAAACCAGAGGATGAGTT
>ERZ1673740.78-NODE-78-length-134132-cov-9.703066_pt1 | contig 134132 bp, 102 predicted proteins | sample MGYA00580221_ERZ1673740 | MGnify/ENA primary metagenome ERZ1673740 (study PRJEB41218, sample SAMN15661786) | gut metagenome | host: Homo sapiens | place: Canada: London | collected 2015-08-20/2019-03-30 | study: EMG produced TPA metagenomics assembly of...
TTTTCTTCCATAACTAACTTTTTATAAGAGGTAAAGTAATAATAAATTTTGTTCCTACATTTCCGGTTCCCACTTCGGCACGTATCGTACCTTTATGGTCCTCTACTATTTTACGGACGTAAGCAAGTCCGAGTCCGAACCCTTTCACGTCGTGTACGTTTCCTGTCGGCACGCGGAAGAAGCGGTCGAATACTTTCTTGAGGTATTCTTTCTTGATCCCGATGCCGTTGTCCTCGATCGATATCAACAACTTGCCGTTCTCGTTCCAGGTGCGGCACATCAGTGTCAGCGGCACTTCGAGGCGGCGATACTTCACGGCGTTGTCCAGCAGGTTGAACAGTACGTTCGTGATGTGCATCTCATCCACGTAGATGTCCGAATCTTCCGCCTGCAGGTCGATGTCGATCGTGCCGTCATACTTCTCGACCTTCAGGGCGAATGTATTGGCAACGCTTGCCAGTAAATCGTTCGCATCCACCTCCTTCAGCTTGAGGGCTGCTTTCTGGCGTTCGAACAGCGACATTTGCAGCACCTTTTCCACCAGGAAGCCCAATCGTTTCGTCTCGTCGTTGATCACCCCGGAGATATGCTTGAACACATCAGGACTCTTCGTGATGTCCGAGTCCTTCAGCATCTGTGCGGCAAGCGAGATGGTCGAAACCGGTGTCTTCAGTTCGTGCGTCATATTGTTGATAAAATCATTCTTCATTTCCGAAAGTCGCTTCTGACGGAACACGATATAAATGGTAAAGATAAACGTTACCAAAAGTATCAGCGAGAAGATGATTGACGGTACGATAAATGTTACAGAACTTGAAATATAATCACCCTTCGTCGGGAAATACACTTTCAAGTAATTCTGCTTCGAAGGAGGATCGTTGGGGAACAGCACCTGCTGAATCACGTCTGATACAGGAGGAATATCCCCGTTCTGATAGACGATCTTTCCGTCTTTGTTAATAACAGCAAAGACGAACGGCAGGTTCAATCCGTTGTTAACAAATTCTGATTTTAAGTAATTATTCAGCTTTTTAAAATCTATCCTTTCTTCGATCGGCTTCAGGTTTGCCGTATGCAAGATATTCAAGATCACTTCGTTAAACAACCCGCTTTGGTACTGGTAACGACGTTTCAGCGTTTGCTGCAAATCTTTTGACGTACTAACGATGCTGTTAGGTACTTTATTGCTGCCCAGCGAAGAAAGCGGTTCAAACTTGCGTGTCCGGATATCGCTATGAAACTCGATATGTTCTACAGTTCCATCGGCATTAGTGAACTGCATTTTGTATTTTTTCTCAGTGATGATCCCACCGCCAAGACTGCTCTGTTCGTTCTGGTATAGGTAATTGTTGGCCTCGTCACGGCTGAGATCTTCTTCCAGATACCGGGCCGTTTCATCAAGCTCCAGATTTTTCGAGACTTGGTGCATCGATCGTTTGACTGTTTCATTGAACTGCTCGCTACTTTTCTTGAGTATGATACTTACATATTTTACTTGCAAAAAAAGCAAACCGGCAAAAGCAAAAGCCATCACCACCGCAAGCAACCAAATCGTAGACTTCCTCATATCAATAAATCTCTCGTTTTAATATCACAAATAACGCGCCTTTTAATTTAATATTTACACAAAAAAGGTAAAAACAGAATGCCTAAAATGTTAAAAATACATTACCAAAGGATTGCAATTCTCTTTCTATCTATTTTTAAACTAACGCCTTACATCCCTTTCACAGACGTATCATCATATCTTGCACGTTCCGTACTAATTAGTAAGAACAGCTGTACAACATGAATTGTTGTAGCCGACACTTAAAAACTTTTCCCGAAAGCATTGACTTTTAATTATTAACTCTATCTTTGCCTCCCGTAAGAGTTACGTGAAATGATACAAGAAGGTATTACACAGATAGACATCAAACAGGTATTACGGCAAAAGGCGCCTTCGGCTGCCCGTAAGATTCCCGGTTTTATGGTTGACTATCTGATCCGTACTGTTCATCAGGATGAGCTGAACGAGATCCTCCGCCGGTATCACGATAAAGACGGGGTAGCGTTCATGCAGGAGTTGATCGGATATTTTGACTTGAATCTGGAACTGGTAAACGAAGAGAATATTCCTGCCGAAGGACGGTACATATTCGCTTCCAACCATCCGCTGGGCGGACTGGACGGGATTTGCCTGTCGGCCATTATCGGCGGACGTTTCGACGGGAAGATCCGCTACCTGGTGAACGACCTGCTGCTCTACCTGTCTAACCTGAGGTCGATCTTCGTCCCTATCAACAAACATGGGGCGCAGGGGAAAAAGAACGCCGAACTGATCGAAAAGGCATACGCTTCGGACAACCAGATTATCACATTTCCCGCCGGTTTATGCTCACGCAAACAAAACGGGAAGATACAGGACACCGAATGGAAGAAGTCGTTTATCCAAAAGGCCGTGGAATACCGGCGGGACATCGTACCGGTGTTTTTCGAAGGACGTAACTCCAATTTTTTCTACCGTCTCGCCAACATGCGGAAAGCTTTGGGCATAAAGATGAATTACGAAATGATCTACCTGCCCGACGAGATGTTCAAAAGCAAGCACAAGACATACAGCATCCATTTCGGGAAGCCGATTCCCTGGCAAACTTTCGACAGTAGCCGTAAATCGGCTGAGTGGGCTGAGTGGGTGAAGGAAATCGTCTATAATCTAAAGAAATAATTGATTTTATTATATGCAAGACATTATCAAACCGATTGACCGTGCTCTCCTGAAAGCTGAACTGACCGGGGACAAGAAGCTGAGGAGGACCAACAAATCCAACAATGAGATATACATTATCACAGCCCACGACTCTCCCAACGTGATGCAGGAGATCGGGCGACTCAGGGAAATCGCTTTCCGATATTACGGAGGCGGGACCGGCTTTCCGGTCGATATCGACGAATACGATACGATGGACGACGCTTACCGCCAGCTTATCGTATGGAGCCCTGAAGACGAACAGATTTTAGGCGGCTACCGCTTCCTCTGCGGTTCGGATGTAAAATTCGACAAAGCCGGCAAACCTGTTTTAGCAACTTCCCACCTTTTCAATTTCTCCGATAAGTTCAATAAAGAATATTTACCGTACACGGTCGAGCTGGGTCGTTCGTTCGTAACGCTGGAATACCAGTCGACCCGTAGTGGCAGCGCGAAAGGATTGTTCGTATTGGACAATCTTTGGGATGGCCTGGGGGCTCTTTCCGTGGTGGACCCCAGCTTGCAGTATTACTTCGGGAAGGTAACGATGTATAACACCTACAATTCCGAAGCCCGCAACATGATCCTGTATTTTCTGAACATGCACTTCCCCGACCCGGAGAAACTGATCACTCCGATCTGCCCATTGGAAACAGGCACGGATCCAGAAAAAATGCAGGAGCTTTTCAAGTATGACAACTTCAAGGACAATTACAAGGTCTTGAACCAAGAAGTCCGCAAGTTCGGCATCAATGTGCCGCCGTTGGTCAATGCTTATATGAGCCTCTCCCCTAAGATGCGTGTATTCGGCACCGCTATCAACCATGAGTTCGGGGAGGTGGAAGAGACCGGCATCCTGATCGCCATCAATGAAATTCTCGAAGACAAAAAGAAACGTCATATCGAAACCTATCTGAACGAGGAAGGCAAATCGGCCGACTTGATACGCAATAGTTAAAACGGGATAGAAAGACATACGAAGAGCCATGTACGCCAGATGATACATCATCCGCATACATGGCTCTTTTATGTTTAGCCTTAAATCACTCTTCGTTCTTCTGTTTCTCCCACTCTCCGGCAATCTCCTCAAGAGCCTCGTACCAGTCCTTTCCGAAACGGCGGACCAGCGGTTCCTTCAGAAACTTATAGACCGGGAGTTTTTCTTTCTTACCCAGTATCTCTGCGGCTTTGCAGATACTCCAGCGATTATAATTAACCGCTTCGAACGTATCGTACTTTTCCACACGTATCGGGTAAAGGTGGCAGGAAACCGGTTTATAGAAAGAGAGCTTACCTTCGCGATAGGCCTTCTCCACCGCACACTTGCAAGTTCCGTCCGCATCATAACAGGTAAAAACACAGTCTTTCCCGTTTACGATAGAAGTCACTAAGTCTCCCTCTTCATCAATATAGGCAACGCCTTGTTTCTTGATGATCTCCTGAGCTTTCGGCGCCAGATCGTCCCAGATAACCGGAAGGGCTTTTTCCAGTTCGCCCACCTCTTCCTCCAGCAGGGGTGCACCGGAATCACCTTCCACACAGCAAATACCTTTGCAATGCGACAGATCGCATAAGAACTGGCGTTCGAGAACGTCGAGGCTGACTAGGGTATTGTCTATTTGAATCACTTCTTAAATTGAAAATTAAAAATTGAAAATTAGAAAATAAATGCTTATCTCCCTAATGATGATTTTACAGACTTGACTATGCTAACCAAAAGAGCAATCAATTCCTTACAATCAATCGAGATAGATTTATAAATCTGTTCACTTAAATAATCCGTATCTCTCAATAAAGAGAGCCAATAAAATGTTTCATTAGCTTCTTTCAAAGCAACATTCATTTTATTAAGAAAATCAGCACTGCTTTGTGCATGATGTGCTTCTGCAACCAATGCTCCTATAGCAGTACCGCTCCGCAACATCTGTTTTGATAAGACATACTCCTTTTGATCATTTGTTAAAAACTTGTATGCGTTCACTATACGAATAGCAAACGCATACGATTTAGTCTGGATCACATTATTCACCAGTCTTATTTTTTAATTTTTAATTCTTAATTCTTAATTCTTTATCAAGTCCTGCCCTGTCATATCAGCCGGCTGTGCCATGCCCAAAATATGCAGGATAGACGGAGCGACATCGGCCAGGACACCGTTTTCCACTTTTGCATTTTTGTTTTCTGTCACATATACAAAAGGAACCGGGTTCAGGGAGTGAGCCGTGTTGGGAGTACCGTCTTCGTTGAGCGCGTGATCGGCATTACCGTGGTCGGCGATGATGATTACTTCATAGCCGTTGGCTTTGGCAGCCTCGACCGTGTCTTTCACGCAGTTGTCGATAGCCGTTACGGCCTTTTCGATGGCACTATAGATACCGGTATGGCCAACCATATCACCATTAGCATAGTTCACGACGATGAAGTCGAACTTCTGCGTATTGATAGCCTCAACCAACTTGTCTTTCACTTCGTAAGCGCTCATTTCCGGCTTCAGGTCGTAAGTGGCGACTTTCGGGCTCGGAACCAAGATACGTTCTTCATTTTTGTACGGAGTTTCGCGACCACCGTTAAAGAAGAAAGTCACATGAGCGTACTTCTCCGTCTCGGCGATATGAAGCTGTGTTTTCCCGTTTTCAGCCAGGTATTCTCCCAATGTGTTCTGGACGTTTTCCTTGTCGAACAGGATATGGACCCCTTTGAAAGAAGCATCGTACGGAGTCATGCAGTAATACTGCAAACCAGGGATCGTGTGCATACCCTGTTCCGGCATATCCTGCTGGGTCAGCACGACAGTCAATTCTTTTGCACGGTCGTTGCGGTAGTTGAAAAAGATCACGACATCACCTTCTTTGATCGTACCATCTACTGTAGCGTTGTTGATCGGTTTGATAAACTCGTCGGTCACGCCTTCATCATACGATTCCTGCATGGCCTGAACCATGTCGGTAGCCTGTTTGCCCTTGCCTTCAACCAGCAGGTCGTAGGCTTCTTTCACGCGTTCCCAACGTTTGTCGCGGTCCATTGCATAGAAACGACCGACGATGGATGCGATCTTTCCGGCAGACTGTGCACAGTGGGCCGTCAGTTGTTCGATAAATCCTTTACCGCTCTTCGGGTCCGTGTCGCGACCGTCCATGAAGCAGTGGATGAAAGTATTGTCGATTCCATATTCCTTGGAGATATCGCAAAGTTTGAACAGGTGGTCGAAAGAACTGTGTACGCCACCGTTGGAGGTCAACCCCATGAAATGGATATTTTTGCCATGTTCTTTGGCATAAGAGAAGGCAGAAACGATTTCAGGGTTCTTCATGATGCTATTGTCGGCACAAGCACGGTTAATCTTCACCAAATCCTGGTAAACGATACGTCCGGCCCCGATATTGAGGTGTCCGACTTCAGAGTTACCCATTTGTCCGTCAGGCAACCCTACGTTTTCACCGCTTGCCTGTAACTGTGAATGAGGATAAGTGGCCAGCAGGCTGTCCCAATAAGGAGTGGGAGTGTTAAAGATTACATCGTCTTTACCTTGATCGCCGATACCCCAGCCGTCAAGAATCATTAAAAGGGCTTTCTTGCTCATGATTGCTTAATTATTTATTGTTTATACTCATTTTCGTTATTCGGGCACAAAGATAAGCAATTCCGGGCATATATTGTTTGCTTGGAAAATATTACTTTTGTGAACGATATGGAAAAGACGATACAAGATAAAGAGTTAGGAACCATCCACCTCCGCACCAGTCCCCGTGCTACCCGTTACACACTGAAAATCTCCAAAGGGACGATTACGGCTACCATGCCTCCGGGTGGAAACGAAGCGCGTATGCTCGCTTTTATCCGGGAAAACAAGAAAAAACTTCTTGCCGCCCTTGCCAAACATCCCGCCCGCCCGCTCCTGACAGATGAGACGAAGATGCAAACCGCAACGTTCCGCCTCCATGTCTTCCGTACCGACCGGGCTAACTTCTATATGAAATTAGACGATGGCGTCCTGCACATCGCCTGTCCCTCGCAGACCGACTTCGCCGACGAACGTGTACAAAAACTCCTGAAAGACTTCATTGAGCAAGCCCTCCGGCATGAGGCCCGCCGCCTCTTACCTTCACGGTTGCTCGACCTGGCCTCCCGGCACGGCTTCACCTGCACGGATGTAAAAATCTTCAACAGCAAAAGCCATTGGGGTAGTTGCACACCACGTCGCAGCATCAATCTCTCTCTTTCTCTGATGCTCCTGCCCTGGCACCTGATCGACTACGTCCTCCTCCACGAACTTTGCCACACCATAGAGATGAACCACAGTGACCGTTTTTGGGCATTGATGGACAAGGTCACAGAGGGGAAAGCGTTAGAACTGAGGAAGGAGTTGAAGAAGTATCATATGCTGTAAGCCGGATTGCGGAATATCTGATTATTCAGTCCTTGGGGTAATCGTTCCATGATCTCGATGTTGCTTAAGACATATGACCACTTCTTATAAAGCGTGTCACAAAATCGTTTTCCACTTCCTCTGTCACTGTATCACTGATTTCTTTGTACCAATTGATATTCAACTTGTCTTATCTGTGATATATGCCCGTTTTCTCTATCACTACGGCATCACTACCCTATCACTGGCAATTTGGATAAAAATAGGCACTCCGCTTATATACAACTGTATATTAATACATTACAAATAACAAAAACAATAAACACCCTATTTCCATCCCTGCAAACCACTCGATTATTTTATGTAAAAACGGCTATAAAATAGGTAAAACCGGGTAGTTTTTATTGTCTGGCACAGTACTTTAGTTGCCGGACATCCCCATGTTACCCCCTCTTACACCCGGATGTACCGGCTCTCTACACCCGGATGTTAAGGATGGCAACATGGGGGTGTTTACGGAATTATCTGCTTGTTTCTGCTAAATAAAGAGAGGGCTTTTGTGAAATGAAGAACCGTATTTCGCCAATTTAATACCTATTCAACAATATGATAAAACGTCATATTGGAAAATTTTGATGCGGTTGCCCTGTTACTTCGACGGTAAATATATCGTCATAAAGGACGGAAGATCAAGTATCTTTCCTATTTCTTTCCAGAAAAAACGAATCCCCTGCAATCATTGACTACAGGGGATTGTTTTTTGTCTGCTTCGGTCTTCACAGAGGGAGAGCAGATGAACTTTTTTTAATTTCATTACTTTAGTATTAATATTCACCGCTTGTTCGCCCTCGCGGGGTAATTGGTCGATCCGGACGGAGAGCTGTAAAAGCTGATGTGTTCCGGGAATACCACACGATGAATCTTAGAATTATTTGATTTTAATATTTCGAAAGTGCCGCGCACTGATGTACGCGACACTTTTACAATCTATTTGCCAATTACTTAACAATAGCTTTAACAGCTTCTTCGCCTTCAACAGCTACTACAACCACACCCTGAGGAGCAGCGATAGTTGCGTTGTCGGAAGTGATAACTGTGTTAGCCACTACCTGGCCTAAAATGTTGCTGACAACAACTTTCTTACCGGTAGCGCCTACGATCTGAACACCACCTTCAGTAGCGATCACTTTCACTTCAGATACTTCAACACCTTCGTTTGCAGTAGGAGCTTCAGCAGCGTCCAAAGTAAATACCTGAGGAGCAACAGTGTTAGAGAAGATAACCGTACCGTTAACTACAGCCAAACTCTTGTTTGTATTAAGAGCTACGATTTCATAACCTTCACCGTCAACAACTTTGAAGCCAACAAGAGAAGTATTCTTAGCATCTCTTACTTTATATTTATTCTGTTTGCCATCTTTCAGATCGCCAGTATAAGCAATCGTATCAGCAACAACAGTTACACCACGGAAGATTGCGCTGTCGCCTGTAGCATTGTTTGCAACGAAGTCACCCTTAGCAGCCAAAACGTTACCAACGATTGTGTCGTTCTTAACTTCTGCACCTTTGTAGATGTAGTAACCATATTCTGTATTGTCATCGCCACGATTCACATAAGCAGAGTCAACATACAGAGAGAAGTCAGAATCATCAGCAGCAGCTTTCAGTTCGTCACCTACGCGCAACATCTTAGCGATACCAGCAGAAGCAGTCAACATTTCACTACCGTTTACTACATTGTAATGACCTGCATCAACCTTAGCATAGACAGGAGCTTCAGCACCTTCGATGTTGAAGTAAGTTTCAACACTTGCAGTCGGATTATCATAAGTTACAGTAAGATTAGAGATATTCATTGTAACCATCTTAGCAGTATTTTCATTAGCAGCTACCACCTTATAAGAGCCACCGACAGGATTTTCTGCGAAGAAGAAACGTTTTTGATTTTCATTAACAGCTCCGTTAGTAGAAGATGTCAATTTTACAACAGCGCCTTCATAAGCAAATCGACCTTCAGCATTATAAGCTTTTTCCATTGCATAAGCAACACGAACCAATGTATCACCTAAAGCCTGAGCACCATAATAAATAGTATCACCAACAGTAGCCAAATCAGCCCCTTCCATCAGACGCAATTCAACAGCTTTGTCAGCACCTTTAGCACCAGCAATTACAGAATCCTGAACCAAAGTCAAATAGATATCATCAGCAGCTTTAGAAGCCAGATTGAACTTAACAGCACCGTAACCCATTTCTTCTTTTGTATAGTACTTGTAACCGATGTGCTTGTTAGCCATATCTACATCGAGTTTTGTGAATACCAAAGTATCACCACCAACAGTAGTGTAAATGCTCTTAGCTGCATCTACTGCGTACAAAGGTTGATTTGTAAACGGTTGTGCCGGAGCAACAACAGCTAAACTTTCACCATTAGAGCCTGTGGTAACGCCTGAAGAAACAGTTGCAGAGACAATATCACGAGCCTGAGCAGAATAAGTACCATCTTCGTTTTCCTTTACATAGAACTGAGTAGAAGGAACATATACAGAAGCAGCTTCGGCATAAGTACCACTTGTACCAGTCAAATACTTATCATTATTAGTTGCATTACCGCCTGTACCTTTAAACTGCAAAGAATAAACACCTGTTCCACCAGCCAGTTTAACCGGAGTACCTTTAGAGATTGTGATAAGCGGAGCATTGATCTGGATAGAGTCTACAACCAACTTAGCACTACCATCAAAGCTCTTGTAACCTACAAGATAAGTAACTCCTGAACCAGCACCATGATCTGCAACTTCAAATTCGCCAGCTGTATTGAAACGAACAATAGAATCAGTTGTCATAACGATAGAATCGTTACCCAAGTCCATTTTCAAAGTAAATGTCTGCAAACCTTCATTCAAAGCACCTTTATATGCAGAAGATGTAACAGTAATAGTTGTATCCAACTGGAAAGAAGCAGCTTTTACAGAAGCGGCAGTACCCACCATTACAGTATCGATTGTAATATACTGCGGCTTCTTTGTACCCTTCGTGCTGTTTTCCTGACCAACTACCTGGAAGCGGAATTTGTTACCGACAGGAACCGGAATCAATTCATTAGCAGTGAAAAGACCACCGTCACGACCGGCAAAGTCAAATTTGAATGAAGGAAGAACCGGAGCAAGGTCTGCTTTTGTTACATCATAATTTGCTTCAGCTGCTTCTACTGTGAAAACAGCAGCCGTACCTGTTGTACCAGCTTTGTCAGTTTTGCCATCAACCATCAACAAGCCGGAAGTTTGAGTCATCTCAACCAACTTGCCATCAGTAGTTGTACCGATAATACTATAACCACCCGTACCATGTTTAATTTTAAATTCGCTAATACCAGCAGCAATAGCCGTACCGAATTTATCTGCGCCATTCAATTTAGCAGAGAAAGAAAGCTGTTTCTGAGTAGCTTTGTTCGTCAATGTGTAGATAGAGTCATTACCCGGCATATTGACACGAACCAAATTGGCTTTCCACAAAGCAGAGTCCATATCCGCCTTAGTAGTACCTTTACTACCAAGTGCCACAGAGTCTGCCAAAGAAGCCTTATCCCAAGTCAGGTAAGTAGAACTAGCCTTCAAATGCACATACTTGTCACCGATCTGTGCATAAGAGACAGTAGCAATTGCTGCGAAGGCAGCAACGAGAGTAGAAAATCTCTTGTTCATAATCTAAATTTTAATATTAATAATACAGTTAATTGAAATATCAGTTCTTACTTCTTACTATCATTATGTACACGTATATATAATGTACACGTGTTAACATTTGTACTTTGATAGCAAAAACGTTCCTTTTTTTTAGTCATTTTTTTTGCCTATCTTCGAAGTTCGTATTGGAAAGATGGTTTTTTGTACTCCAATTGCTATCTAATTGATAAGAAAGGATATAGGGGTACGAATTTTTTTACAGAAAAGAGTTGTGGTTTAAAAAGGAATGCGTATTTTTGTCTCGGGAAAATGACAAATTTAAAGGAACGTTTTTTTTAGTCATTTTTTGACCCACCAATCACTTGATTTACAATAAATTATTTTCCCAATTACCAAGTCTTAAATTTCATCAGTCCCGTTTTGGTTCAAAAATCGGTCTTTTTCAAGGAAATCCTTGATGCTTACTACGTTTCAGAGGGATACTTATCCGTTTTTGATCCGATGCCTATTTGTTTGTTTTTCGGTGATTGCCCGATTTTCCTCCCCCAAACGGCCATTATTACTGCATCGGCACAAACCCTTCGTAGCGGACCGTCCAGCTCCCGTCTTTCGGGAAACCGGGAGCCTCACCCTCCGAGCCGTCCCAACCGCCACACATCATGGCGACTGCCGTCAGCAACGCTCCGTTGGAAGGGAAATAGGGAAACGGACCGCCTGTCGCCAAACCATGTTCGTCGAACTGGAATCCGGCGGAAGGGTGCATCAGCATGTCAATAGCCAGTGCCGGCTGTCCCGTACGGGCGGCAGCCATGGCCAACATCGGGAAATCCCAGCCCCATATGCGATTGAATTGCCATTCTTTGCTGACTTTCTCCAACGTGCGCTTGAAAGTCGGCTGGTCTACCCCATCACCAGGCAACATGCCGTAGACACCGGTCAGGGCCGGATGCTCGTAGGTATATTTTGTCCACATATCGGGGATGCCCTCGTAGGTAGTATAGACGCCGTCGGCAACGGGAAGGGGAGCCATCTTCGAAAGTACTTCCTTCCATTTCTTCGTTCTTTTTTCCGACAGGCCCAGCCGGTCCGCCCATTCCAACGCCGTGCGCAAGCCGTAGCGGAAATAGCCTAACTCGAAAATCGGATTGATGGTCTGCAACGGGTCCGTATTCTCGGAAACGACAACGACAGGAGGACCCAGGACATATTGTTTCGTCTTTTTGTCGTAGAAAAGGTAATCTGCCATATAATCGGCCGTGTTCAGCACGACGTCTTTCCATTTCTCCAATGTTTCGGGAGCAGGTTTCTGACGGTATTGCATCTCGGCGAAGTAGATCGGATGGGGTTCGTGCCAGATCAGATAGGCATGGGCGCTACCCGGCCATTCGCGGTTGAAGTTTCCGGTGCACTTCGGCCAACGTGCACCGCTACGACCTTCGCTCTTGGCGCGTTCAAGGGCCTTCGGCATAAAGTCCTTATAGACGTTCAGATAGTTATCAAAACATTCCATCCGGTTCCACAACCCGTAGTGCACACCATGCCACCAAATCATCTCGAAGTGGAAACGGCCGAACCAGCCGTTATTCACCAAACCGGATTCCTGAGGTGGGAACAGTCCGCTTTCATTTGCACGCATCAAGTACTGCGAGAGGACAATACGCCGCTCCAGTTCCAGCCAGCGGGGATCTTTGCTTCCGGAGAGGTCGACGGCAGCTCCCGAACGCCAGTATTTCTCCCAACTGGCAGCACTCTTCCGTTCGATAGAGGCAACCGACTCGGTCACATCGGCGACCGGTTCAGGAGAGAAGCAGCAGGTAAAGGAAAAGGTGGAAGTATGCCGGGGCTGGAGGAGGAAGGTATGCTCCTTTTCAGATTCACGGCTGAAAGTGGCAGGGCCGGTCCAGTCAAGGGTGGCGTAGTAGTGCGTGTCATCCATCGTACGGGCGATACGGACCGAGTTCGGAGCCAACTTCTCGAAGGTGGAAGTATGGCCAGAGATCGTGTCGTAGCGTCCTATGTAATGTTTGAAATAGCGTCCGTCGGGATAAGGAAAGTCGAGATAGATGCTCATATTACCATCGTTCAACAGTTCGGACTCGATACTGACTCCGATCATATCTTTATCGGGATGACAGACGGTACGCACTTTCACCTCTTTGCGGTTCAGTTCGAAACGGCTATAGACGACACCTGTCCACAGATCGATTTCCTGCCGGGCATTGCCCAGGTCAATTTCCCGCGCTTCCGTACCGTCTTCACGCAGTAGACGGAAACCGATACGGCCCAGGTTATAGCGATGAGGGTTCTTGGTCAGCCATTCGGACAGCTCGGGCTGGTCGGGATTGCGGAGTTCATAAGCAATCTTTTTGCCGTGCGTCTCCACGACAACCGGACGGTAATCTTCGGCTCTCATCCCTTCGGGGAGGGGGAAACTGTGCCAGCTCCAGTCGGACAGGGTGTTGAAGGGGACGAAAGTCTGCAATCCGGTTATATCCATCCCGAAGGCAAACTTGCCGTTACCTACTTGTGCCGGACTTTTCAGAAGCGTCCCGGTCGTACACACGCGATGCCGCTTGACAACGGCCTCCCGGTCAATGGGCTCTCCCATAACAGACAAAGGTAAAAAGACCGACAGGCAAAAGAGGCTGACTAAACTTATCAGTTTTTTCATGGTAGTTATCCTTTTATATGTTTCTGTGGATAAAGATAAGAGATTGCCGCCAAGCCTCAGTTTACAGTTCTGACATTTTTCCTTCGATTTCTGGTAAATAATGGTTTACTTGTTACTTTTGGCTTGATCCAAAAGTAACCCAAAAATCAAGGCTTAACCGTCCGGTCTACTCCGGGCAAAGGAGCAGGCTGCATCGGCCATCCTTGAGTACCAGAGAAGACCGGTCCTACTATATTATATATTGCCGGTCTTCTTCTTCCAAACCAGGAAGAAGGCTAAAACAACGATTGTTATGGCAAAGCCGATAATCTGTGAAATGCCGTTTTCCATGCCTAAGCCTTCAGGAGCGACAAAGATGTATGTCGAGCAGACAGCCGTCATAAACAAAGCCGGAATCAGCGTAACGATATAGGGCTTCTTCGAGATCACCAAGTAGACAGTCAATGCCCATAAGGTAAACACCGCGAGTGTCTGGTTACTCCAAGCAAAATAGCGCCAAATCATATCGAAACCATCCTTGTCTTTCTGGCTGTAAAGCAAAAGAGCGATAGCCACCAAGAACAAAGGAATGCAAATCACGAGCCGCTTGGAGACACTGCGCTGTTCAAGATGCAGAAAGTCCGCCACAATCAGGCGGGCCGAACGAAACGCCGTATCACCGGAGGTAATTGGGGCGGCGATCACACCTAAGACTGCCAATATACCACCTACCGTACCGAGCCATTCTTTCGTAATACTGTCGACGACAACGGCAGCATTGTTTTCACCCATACCGTTGTTATGATAGAAATAAGTAGCAGCAGCAGCCCAGATCAACGCAACGATACCTTCCGTAATCATGGAGCCGAAGAAAATAGGACGTCCGTACTTCTCATTCTTGATGCAACGGGCCATCAACGGACTTTGTGTCGCGTGAAAACCGGAAATGGCACCGCAGGCAATGCTGACGAACATAATCGGGAAGATAGGCAGATGACCGGGATAGGTGTTCGGCATCCCGTCCGTGATTTCAGGCAACGGCGGATGATTGACGAACAACATCACCAGAATGCCGATCGCCATAAACAACAAAGCGGCAGCAAACAAAGGATAGATTTTTCCGATAATCTTATCGACCGGCAACAAGGTCGCCAGGATGTAATACAAGAACACGACAATGATCCAGAAAGTAGTATCCAGATGTTCCGGTGTCAGCTTTGCCAGCAAGCCGGCAGGCCCGGCCACAAACACGGAGCCGACCAGCACCATCAGGATTACCGTAAAACCACGCATGAACTGCTTGAAGTTCACGCCCAGGTAACGGCCGATAATCTCAGGCAAGCTCTCCCCGTTATGACGCAGGGACAACATCCCGGACAGGTAATCGTGTACTGAACCGGCAAAGATACTTCCCAACACGATCCACAGGAAAGAAGCGGTTCCGAACTTCGCTCCCATAATGGCGCCGAAGATCGGTCCCAGTCCGGCGATGTTCAGAAACTGGATCATAAAGACTTTCCAAGTTGGCATCGGAATATAATCCACGCCGTCCTGGTGCGTATAGGCAGGAGTCTGCCGTTTGGCATCTATGCCGAAAATACGTTCGATGAATTTACCGTAGACGAAATAACCTACGATGAGTGCAATAAGGCAACAAACAAAAGTAATCATAATCGGTAATTGAAAATGGAAAATTGAGAATTGAAAATTAGATTGATAAGGATACAACAAGAGAGAGAAAATTGAAAATGGAAAACTGAAAAATAAAACAATTCTTCTTTATCTTTCAATTTTCCATTTCCAATCTTCAATTCAGAAGTTTTTTAACGACTTCCGAGATCATACGTCCTTCGGCTTTTCCGGCTAATGCCTTGGAGGCAATGCCCATTACCTTACCCATGTCCTTCGGACCGGTAGCCCCGACCTGTGCAATGATTGCCTTCAGCTCGACTTCCAGCTCTTCGGCAGACATCTGTTTCGGCAGGTACTTTTCGATAACGGCTACCTGTGCCAGTTCGACATCGGCCAAATCCTGACGTCCCTGCTGCACGTAGATAGCGGCGGAATCCTTACCCTGTTTGACGAGCTTTTGCATGATCTTCAATGCATCGGCATCTGTCAATGTATCGTTGGCTCCCGGAGCGGTCTTCGCTTCGAGGAAAAACTTCTTCACGTTTCTCAGTGTTTCAAGGGCGACTTTATCTTTCGCCTTCATTGCGTTTTTAATGTCTTCGCTGACTCTTTCGAACAAATCCATAGTTTTGCAAATTAAAGAATTAAGAATGAATAATTAAACCTTCGCGTATCCAACTACTCATCATTAATTTTTCATTATTAATTATCAATTAGTCATTATTCATTACCTAAAACTAATAACTGTGCCGCCAGATTTAGGCTTCTTGTTTTGGTTAGCGGCAGGCGAGGTGAACGACATGCCTTGGGTACGTACCGGTTCCTCACCCTTCCGGCGTATCTGCTGCACGTCTTTGGCAGTCCGCTTGTAGGCAGGTTTGTCTTCCATGAAAGAGATCAGAGCGTCATCGTCCAATTCGTCGACGGCAAATACAACGATTTCGGCATTCGGACGCGAGTCGATATATTCACCGTAATAACGTCCCATCAAGGCATCTTCTTCCGCTCGTCTTTTTCTTTCCGCTTCTTCCTTCTCTGCCATTTCGCGCAGTTGTTCTTCTGTGACAAGCTCCTGCTGTTCCGTCTTGGTCAGGATATCTTCCAACCCGAAACCGGTCACCAAGATCGTAATCTTGATCTTATGCCCTAAACTGTCATCATAACCATGTCCCCACTTCACCTCGTATTCAGTCTTGAATTGCGACATGAAATCATGTATATCGTCCATTTCACTGATACGAAGTTCGTCTTCATGGCTATAATAAATGACAAACGCTACCCGTTTAGCATTGAAAATATTGTTCACATCGTTGACCAACGTACTCTCCAAAGCTTCCGTAATCGCTTGTCGCAAACGTCCTTCTCCTTCTCCGAAACCGATACTGATCAAAGCTACGCCACTGTTACGCATCGTCGTGTCGACATCGGCAAAGTCGACATTCTGTTCCAAATCGGTCGTCACGATTTCGGCTATGCTCTTGGCCGCGATTGTCAATGTTTCATCCGCTTTACGATTCGCCTGTGGAACCGGCATGTCGGCAAAATTTCTCAATCGCTCATTGTTAATCACTAAAAGCGAATCGACATTCTGCGCCATATTTCTGACACCACGGAGCGCTTTCACGATTTTCGGCCGTCCTTCAAAGACAAAAGGTATCGTAACGATACCGACAGTCAGAATCCCCATATCTTTAGAGATCTTAGCGACTACCGGCCCGGCTCCTGTTCCCGTACCACCCCCCATTCCGGCCGTAACAAAGGCCATACGAGTACCGTCATCCAACATCCGGTAGATGTCTTCTTCACTTTCCAAGGCGGCTTTTTCTCCCACTTCCGGAACATTCCCCGAACCAAGTCCATGCGTCGTATTCTGTCCGATCAGCAATTTATTAGGAACCTCCGACTTCTGCAACGCCTGATTATCGGTATTGCATAACACGAAAGATACATCCCGGATACCTTCGCGATACATATTGCTGACCGCATTACCACCACCGCCACCGACACCGATCACTTTGATGATTGTCTGAGGCGCTTTTGCCAAATCAAAATCGTATGTATTATCGTCCATTGTCGTCTGTCTTTTATTGTTACCGATTATTGCTCATCTTTCAAGGCCTTGTCAATGCCTTCTCCCACCTTATCCACCGCATTTTTGAAAAGGTCGCCGATACCCCAGCCCTTACGGTTCTTTTTCTCTTCCTCCTTCTTTGTTCCGGAATTGCGGTTCTTAGTCGTAGCCGCTGACTGCTTTTCAACAGGCGGTTCTTCCTGCTTTTCTTCTATTTCAGCGATCACGGGTTCTTCTTTCGGCTCGATCTTCGGTTCTACCACTTTCGGTCTCTCCGGTTCGGGAGCGATATAAAGGGCGCAGTTCTCCGTTCCTTTCAGCAACAGGGCGGCTGCGGTCGTATATTCGGGATTATTGGCAATCATCTCGCCGTCGGCAATCAGATCTTTCCAGACGGAAGCATAACGAACATCCATCTTGAAACGTTCGCTGAGGGCTTCACGCATGTTCTTCAGAGCGGCTCCGTTGCCGGCAATCACGATACTGTAACCGGGATCTTTCGCCACTCCCGCATCTTCCATGCGGGCGTATATGTTTTCGATGATCTCACGGCTGCGGACTTCCACCACCATATTGATATCCGAAAGTTTGATCTCGCTCGAATGCTGTCCGTCGGCCAAGTCTACCGTGACCATCTGCTGTTCGTTATCTTTTTCCCAGATAGCGTTGCCGTAGGTGCGCTTGACACGTTCCGCTTCCTTCTCCGGCATACCCAAGGACATCAAGTCGCGAGTGATCAGATGGCTGCCCAACGGAATAACGTAGAGACCGGCCAGACTGCCATCCTTGTACATCGTGACAGAGGTGACGCCTGCACCGAAGTCGATCAACGCACACCCTTTCAATTTCTCCTGTTCCGTCAGGATCAGGTCTGCCAACGCCAGCGGCGCAACAACAACACCTGCCACATCGAGCTTGATCTGCTCCGCCATGTTCGTGGTTACGGCATGACGAAGAGACGGACGGCCAACGAGCAACTTATAGTGGGCTTCAATACGCGAACACCCCAAACCTATCGGATGGGTTTCCGGCTGGTTGTCGAGATAATAAACGGGAGCGGCTATATCCAGCACGTCCAGCATATCGGGACGATACTGCCGGCATTCCTGATCCAGTTCCTTCAGCACCTCTTCAGTCACCGTACCGCTACCGAGCACTTTCGACACGGCATGGTTAATCGAACGAAGCGACTGACCTCCCACCCCGACATATATCTTACCGATACGGGAACCACCCAATTTGTTTTCCAGCTTGCGGATCAACCGCACGATCTTGCCGGCTGCATCTTTTATATTATATACACATCCTCTTCGTATACAGGTATCGGAGTTCTCCACTTCGTAGGCAATGATGGAAAGTGTCCCGGCAGGGCCTTTCGCGCCTACCATGCCGACCATGTGAGAAGAGCCAAGGTCGATGGCCGCTATAAAGTCTGTGTATGCCATATTCTCTATCTTTTAGTACAAACAATCTGATCCTTATATTTTAAACTGATAATGCTGTACTTCTCCCACCCCACCTTCGGGATCGCTTTCTCGTAGAAGAGCCGGAGATTGTCCAGCTTCTCCTCGAAATCAGCAAAGGAGCCCAGTACGATACGATGGTTACCGACCCGCGGAATCAGCTCCACCTCGTTATCAGGATGAACGTAAATCTGTTCTATCTGATTATTCCAGAAATCATTCTCCTGCAAAAATAATGCAAATTTGTATAAGTCGGTTACCGCCAGCTCTTTTTCCACATATCCGCTCACAACCGGAACGTGCGCCACATAACGGCGGCTGACAGGCATCGTGCTTCCCAGATTATCCACATAATAGTTGCCTCTCGGACTTATCACACGCAAGATAGGAATTTTTTGCTCCACTTCCAATTTAATCATGCCGGAAGGAGTCTTGTAAGCTTCCACACGGGCAATCATTTCGTTTTTCAGCAATTCGTTTTCAATCCGGTCGGTGTTGATCTCGTCCATCGGCCTCTTGATCGGGTTCAAGTCAGCCTTCTTGAGGATATGCACCAAATCGCTCTCGCTCACAAAATGCTTGTCAAGGCTGTCCACGACCACTACTTGCAGGTCACGGCACAACTCCTTCTGCCTGCTTTCCCGAAAGAAGAAGGAGACAAACACGATGTAGCAGAACAACAGTGTTGCAACGATTATGGATACGATACGGATCACGATTTATTCTTTTTTATCCAATATTTGTTTTACCGGATCTACCAACAGTTCAATATTGCCGGCTCCGACCATCAGGACGACTTCGAGATTACCGGCTTCGGCAGCCACCACGTCCAACAGTTCCTCCTTGCGGATCAACCGCTTGTCGGCAATGGTCACGGCATCGAAGATAATCTGTGAAGTGACACCCGGTATCGGCTCCTCACGTGCCGGGTAGATATCCAGCAGTATCAGTTCATCCAGGAGCGAGAGGCTGGCGGCAAAGTCGGCGGCAAAGTCACGCGTACGGGTGTAAAGGTGCGGCTGGAAAATACCGGTCACCTTGCGTCCGGCATACAGCTCCTTCACGGAAAGGATGCTTGCCTTCAGCTCGGCAGGATGATGGGCATAGTCGTCGATCAGGACGATATTTTCTTTCTTGAGATGGAAGTCGAAACGACGGCGCGGACCGGCAAAGGTCGCCATACCATGCTTGATCTCCTCCGGTGTCACACCGTTCAGCCAGGCAAGGGCGATAGCGGCAACTCCGTTCTCGATGTTTACTTTCACGGGCACGCCCAGCTGTATGTCGGGGATGCGGACATCAGGACCGACAAAGTCGAAGAAGATTTCGCCACCTCCGATGCGGACGTTCTCCGCATAAAAGTCGGGACTTCCAGTTGAGAGTTGAGAGTTGAAAGTTGAAAGTTCTTTTGCGTCGAGAGCGCCGGTATAAGTATAAAACTTCACGCCTTCCTGCAGGCGGGGAGTGACGTTGATGCTTTGTTTCATAAGCAGGCAACCGTCCGGGCGGATCAACGAGGTAAAATGTTCGAAACTTTCACGATAGGCTTCCGGAGTCCCGTAGATATCCAGATGATCGGGATCGGCCGCGGTAATAACGGCCATATAAGGTTTCAACCAATGGAACGAACGGTCGAACTCGTCCGCTTCTATCACGGTCAGGTCACTCTTGTCGGAAAGCATCAGGTTGCTGTCATAGTTCTTCAGGATACCGCCTAAGAAAGCATTGCAATCCACATGAGACTGTTTCAACAGGTGGGCGACCATCGAAGAGGTCGTTGTCTTGCCGTGCGTACCAGCCACACACAATCCCCGGTTGCAACCAGTGATCTCGCCTAACACACGTGCACGCTTCATCACCTCGAAACCATTCCCCCGGAAATAGCAAAGCTCCGAATGGTCTTCGGGAACGGCAGGAGTATAGACGACCAGTGTCTTTACCGGATCGGTAAAGTCGTCGGGGATCAGGTCGACATTGTCTTCATAGTGAATGGCGGCTCCTTCATAATTCAACTGCTCCGTCAGACCGGAAGGAGTCTTGTCGTAACCGCCCACCTTCTTTCCCTTCGAAAGGAAATAGCGGATCAAGGCACTCATTCCGATCCCGCCGGCCCCGACAAAATAGACAGCCGTTATGTTGTTTATATCCATATTTTCTTACTCGTTACTATTCTTTGTTACAAAGATACGATCTTCCCACCGTATTTGCCATAAAAGAACGGCATCTTCTTCAGAAAAGGCTATAGCTTTTCTTGTAAAAGACTATAACTTTTTTCACCAGAGGCCATAGCTTCTCCGGCAAAAAGTCATAGGTTTTTCTTTTCGATAATCTTGACGATCTCGTCCACTATGCGTTCCGCGCTCTGGTGCTGGGCCAATGTCGCGATGTTGCGGCCCAAGACACGGAGACGTTCGTCGTCGTGGATGATTTCGAGAGCCTTCGACACCAATTGCTGTTCGGCATCTTTGTCGGCCACCATGACAGCAGCATCTTTACCCACCAATGCCAAAGCATTCTTCGTCTGATGGTCTTCCGCCACATTGGGAGAAGGGACCAGGATCACCGGTTTCTTCAGCAGGCAAAGTTCGGAAATAGAACTGGCGCCTGCACGGGAGATAATCAGATCGGCCGCCGCATAGGCATAGTCCATACGGGTGATGAAGTCCGAGCACCAGATCGGCATTCCCCTGTAAGCCTTCAGATGTTTCAAGGCTTCTTCATGGTAATAGCGTCCGGTTTGCCAGATTACCTGTACGTCGACATCCGAAGCGAAAAGTTTATCCAGATCTCCCTGTATGCTGCGGTTGATCGTCCGTGCACCCAGACTGCCGCCGACCACCAGAATCGTCTTCTTATCCGGGGAGAGGCCGAAGAACTTCAAGGCTTCCTCACGCTTGTCCGACGCCTCTTCCAGATCCTGACGGACCGGATTGCCGGTCACGACGATACGGTCGGCCGGGAAGAACTTCTCCATGCCTTCGTAGGCGACGCATATTTTGCCGGCTTTCTTTGCCAGGAGCTTATTCGTGACACCTGCATAGGAATTCTGCTCCTGTATCAAGGTAGGGATTCCTAAGGAAGCAGCCATCCAGAGCGTCGGTCCGCTGGCATAACCGCCTACCCCCACGGCAATATCGGGTTTGAACTCCCGTATCGTCTTTTTGGCAAGCTTGAGGCTTTTGAGCAAACGACCTGCGACACGGATGTTATTGGCCAAGTGGGCACGGTCGAAGCCGCTAACCGGCAACCCCACGATGCGATAACCGGCGGCAGGCACTTTCTCCATTTCCATCCGGTCATCAGCTCCCACAAACAGTATTTCCGCCTCCGGAAAACGTTTCCTGAAGGTATTTGCAATGGAGATAGCCGGGAAGATATGCCCTCCGGTTCCACCGCCGCTTATGATGATTCGGTACTGTTTCATATTTTAGTTTCTGTTGTTGTTTCTTCTATTGTCCGCACGGCCTCCAATGGATTCTCTTCACCCACGGGAGCTTTCGCGGTCGCTTCGAACGGTTTATCCGAAACGGTATCAAGGATTGCATCCGCGATCCTTTCGCTTTCCGGAAGCGTACCACCTTCGGCAATAGCAGCAGTCCCTTCTTCTTCCGGTATTTCTTCCTCATTTCCCATATTGGCTCCGAAACGGCTAACGCTCAAGATGATGCCGATATAGGCGCAACTGATTACAGTCGACGTACCTCCCCGGCTGACCAACGGCAAAGGTTGTCCGGTCACCGGTATCAGATCTACCGCCACCGCCATATTCGTCAAGGCCTGGACGACAACCAACAATCCGCAGCCCAGCACCAGGAATTTAGGAAAGAGCTTATCACATCTACGAGCAATCATCCCCACCCTGACAAGCAAGATGATATACAGGAGCAGGACAAAGACACCCCCGACGATTCCCATCTCTTCTATAATAATGGCATAGATAAAGTCCGAGTAAGCCTGCGGCAGAAAGTCGCGTTGCTGCCCATGTCCGGGGAACTTCCCGAACAGACCGCCACGTGCTAGTGCAATCTTGGCATGCACCACCTGATAGTCGTCACCGTCAATGCTGACAGCTCTTCCCGGTTCAAACTTGACGGCATCCGCCGGATCGGAAAAACGCTCGATACGTGCTTTCCAAGTGTGCACACGATCCGGCATCAAGTCGATCACCTTGTCCGGGGCAAACCGTATAAAACCCACTAACATCAAGACGCCGATGATACCCGCACCGCCCAATCTCAGCAAACGTCCGATGGATATCTGCCCGATGAACATCATCATGAAAGTCACGGCGAACAGCAGGATAGCGGTCGACCCGTTATTGAAGAAGATCAGAAAACAAACACCCCCAACGCCTCCCAAGATGTACCAGAACATCTGTTTATCCGTGAACCAATTCCGCTTGCTCAGGATAAACGCCGTATAACCGATAGCGGCTATCTTGGCTATTTCCGAGGGCTGGAAACGGATTCCGAGAATTTCCAGCCAACGAGGTTCCCCATTTACCACGACACCAACAAAGGGCGTAATGGCCAACAGAACCATCGAGACCGGCAAAAGCAAACTCAACAAGGAATAGAACCTGCACGGTATGTTGTGCATCAACAGTACAAGCACGAAACCTCCCAACAGGAAAGTCGCATGACGTACAATAGGAGCCCAATGATTCGCATTCTTATAAGCAATCGTACTGGTTGCACTGAAGACCTCGATCACCGAGACCAAACACAGGAACATGAAGATCACCCATATCACCCGGTCGCCCTTGAACAGTTTACTTGCTAAATCCATTTCTTCGTCTTTCTTTACAGGTTACGCACACAAGCCTTGAACTGGTCGCCACGATCCTCATAGCTCTTGAAGAGGTCGAAGCTGGCACAGCAGGGTGACAACAGGACGGTATCTCCCTTTTCGGCCAGCTTATACGCTTTCGATACGGCTTCTTCCATCGAACGGGCATCCTCGATAACAGGAACCTTCCCGTCGAAGAAACCATGCAGCTTGGCATTGTCCACACCGAGGAATACAAGGGCGTGCACCTTTTTCTTCACCAGCTCTTCGATTTCGGAATAATCATTTCCCTTATCCGTTCCACCCAGTATCAAGACCAGCGGAGTGGTCATGCTCTGCAAGGCATACCAGCAGGAGTTTACATTCGTAGCTTTCGAGTCGTTGATAAAATCGACTCCGCGCACACGTGCCACTTTCTCCAGGCGATGTTCCACCCCGGTAAAGTCGCTCAGCGAAGCCCGTAAATTCTCATCGTGGATATCCACCAATTTGGATGCGATACCAGAAGCCAGCGAATTATACAGATTATGCGTTCCCGATAATGCCAATAAATCTTCTTCCATTGTAAACGTTCCGTTTGAGGTTTCAATTATTATCTTTTTGTCTTCCGTATAGCCCTTTACGCCGGCTTCGTGAGTTTCGGCGAACGGGTAGAGAGTTGCCTGCGGATGGCGTTTGGCGATTTCGCGGGCAATAATGGGATCGTCGTTCCAGAATATGAAAGCATCTTCAGCCGTCTGGTTCCGGATAATGCGGAATTTGGCATCCACATAGTTCTGCATCTCGTAGTTATAACGATCCAGATGGTCAGGCGTTATATTCAGCAAGATGGCTATGTCCGCCTTGAATTCGTACATGTTGTCGAGCTGGAAACTACTCAGTTCGATCACGTAGACGGCGTGAGGATCTTCAGCCACCTGGAGGGCAAGGCTGTTCCCGACGTTCCCGGCAAGCCCCGCATCCACTCCCGCCTGCCGGAGGATGTGGTAAGTCAGCATGGTCGTCGTCGTCTTGCCATTGCTCCCGGTGATACAGATCATCTTGGCATCCGTGTACCGTCCGGCAAATTCTATCTCGGAGATGATAGGCGTACCTTTCTCCTTCAGTTTCTTTATGATAGGAGCCTTGTCGGGAATCCCCGGACTCTTGATGATTTCGTCGGCATTCAGGATGTCGGCTTCGGTATGCCGGCCCTCTTCCCAACAGATACCGTGGGCATCCAGCATATCCTTATACTTGGGTTTGATGGACGAGAAATCGGAAACGAACACATCGAATCCTTTCGCCTTTGCCAGCACGGCGGCACCTGCGCCACTTTCACCGGCCCCTAAGATAACAATCCTTTTCTTCATTTGATTTATGATTTCTTTATTCATTTATGATTTATGATTTATGATTTATGCGTCGATAATAAATCACAAATTATAAATCATAAATCACTTTACCTCATCTTTAACGTCACAATCGTTATAACTGCCAGGATGATACCGATCAACCAAAACCGGACCACGATCTTCGATTCGGGCACCACGTTAAAAGGTTTCTGTATCAAAGCCTGTATTCCCGCATTACCGGGCTTCTGGAAATGGTGATGAAGGGGAGCCATCTTGAAAATGCGCCGTCCCTCACCGTATTTTTTCTTCGTATATTTGAAATAGAACGTCTGCATAAGGACGGAGAGATTCTCTACCAGGAAGATGCCGCACAAGATCGGGATCAGTAATTCCTTCCGGATAATGATTGCGAATACAGCGATGATACCGCCTAACGTCAAGCTACCCGTATCCCCCATAAACACCTGTGCCGGATAAGCGTTGTACCACAAGAATCCGACCGTTGCCCCGATAAAGGCAGCCGCAAACACCACCAGTTCTTCCGCTCCGGGGATGAACATGATATTCAGGAAAGAGGCGAACTCGAAGTGCGACGACATATACGCAAGTATTCCGAGTGCCACCCCGATAATCGCCGAGCTTCCCGCTGCCAGACCGTCCAAGCCGTCTGTCAGGTTCGCCCCGTTCGACACGGCCGTTACCACGAAGATCACCATCAGGACGAAGACCAGCCAGGCTGCCTCTTCCTTATATTCGCCTGCCCAGTTGACCAACTGCGCATAATCGAAATTGTTGTTCTTCACAAACGGGATCGTCGTCTTGGTCGACTTCTTTTCAACCGCATGGTAGCGGACTTCCTCGATCACATTGTCATGCCGCACTTCCATATTCTCCTTGATTACCACATCCGGACTCATAAAAAGCACCAGGCCGACGATCAGCCCCAGACCGATCTGTCCGATAATCTTGAACTTGCCGTGCATGCCTTCCTTGTTCTTCCGGAACACCTTGATATAGTCGTCAGCAAATCCCAACGCCCCTAACCAGATGGTCGTCACCAGCATCAGGATCACATAGATATTGGTCAGCTTCGCACAAAGCAAGGTCGGCACCACAATCGCAATGATAATGATGATACCTCCCATCGTCGGCGTCCCTTTCTTACTCATCTGCCCTTCCAGGCCGAGGTTACGCACCGTCTCGCCGATCTGCAACAGTTGCAGCTTGTCGATGATACGGCGTCCGATAGCCGTCGAGATGAACAAGGACAGGATCAATGCCAGGGCGGAACGGAATGATACATACTTGAACATACCGGCACCCGGAAAATCGAGCTGATCCAAATAATTAAACAAATAATACAACATAAAAAACTTCGTTTTTCAGTTGAAAGTCGAGAGTTGAAAGTTGAAAGTTAAATACTGCTGAATATAACTTTCACCTTTCACCTTTCATCTTTCAACTCTTAAATATTTCTTTTAACTGTTCCCGGTCGTCAAAATGATGCTTCACGCCTTTTACTTCCTGGTAATCTTCATGGCCCTTGCCTGCAACCAGGATCACGTCACCTTTCCTGGCGAGCATGGTAGCTGTTTTGATCGCCTGCGCACGGTCCGTAATGCAGAGCGTATGTTCCATATCGGCAGCATTCAGGCCGGCAACCATATCTTTAATGATCTCATCCGGTTCCTCGAAACGGGGATTGTCGGAGGTCAGGATCAGCTGATCGCTCAACTTGGCTGCCTCCTTCGCCATGATCGGGCGCTTTCCTTTGTCGCGGTTGCCGCCACAGCCAACGACCGTAATCACATGGCCGTTGCCGTTCAACACCTCATGGATGCTGTTGAGCACGTTCGTCAATGCGTCAGGCGTATGGGCATAATCCACGATTGCCGTATATCCCAACGGAGACTGGATCGTCTGGAAACGACCGGAAACCGAATGCAGATCGCTCAACACCACCAACACTTCTTCCGGATCTTTGCCTAACGAAACAGCAGTTCCATACACTGCCAACAGGTTATAGGCATTGAAACGGCCGACAAAGCGTGTCATCACCTCACGCCCGTTAACCAGCATTTCAGTCCCTTCGAAATGGGATTCCAATATCCTTCCTTTGAAATCGGCCAATGTGCGGAGCGAATAGGTCAGCTTCCTGGCAGCCGTATTCTGCAACATGACAAGACCGGCTTTGTCGTCCGCATTCGTAAGTGCGAAAGCCGAAGCAGGCAGATCATCGAAGAATTTCTTCTTGGCTTTCAAGTAATTCTCGACTGTCTTATGATAATCCAAGTGATCACGCGTCAGATTGGTAAAGATACCTCCGTTGAACGACAGGCCGCTGATACGCTTTTGGTCGATCGAATGCGAACTGACTTCCATAAAAGCATACTCGCAACCGGCTTCCACCATCCGAGCCATCAGATTATGAAGGGTGACAGGGTCAGGTGTCGTATGATCAGTCGGGATTGCTTCGCCATCGATATAATTGCAAACGGTAGAGAGTAATCCTACTTTATGCCCCATCTTCCGGAACATCTCGTACAGGAGTGTCGCAATTGTCGTCTTTCCGTTCGTGCCGGTCACTCCAACCAATATCAGATTGTCCGAAGGATTCTCATACCAGGCAGAAAGTGATTTGCCTAAAGCATCCGCCGAATCTTTCACCCGGATAAAAACCGGTTTGCTTTCGGATACCTGTATGTCTTCATCCGAAAGAGCAGGAATTTCCTCGCAAACGATTGCGGCAGCCCCTTTCCCGATCGCGCTTTGGATATAATCATGGCCATCTACGGTCGTACCCCGAACCGCCACAAACAAAAAGCCTTTTTCCACTTTACGGGAATCAGACTGAATACCGGAGATCTCCACGTCGGTGTTTCCTACGACCTCAAGCACTTCCAACGGATGAATAAGTTCTTTTAGTTCCATAGCCTATTTTAATGTTAATGAAACGGTTTGTCCTTTCGAAACCCGTGAACCGGGAGATACGGATTGAGAAGATACCCGCCCCATACCATTCAACGAAGCCCGTAATCCAACGCTTTCCAACAGGTAAACGGCGTCTTTCGCTCCCATGCCAACCACATTCGGCACCAATCCTTCGCGGATAGGGATATCTTTCAGTTCCACATCTTCCCTGCCGTCCTCACGCTTAGCCGTCACCCATTGGGTTTCGATACTGTCGTTATCGGCCTCTATATCGAGTTTGTCCAAAACATATTCCAACGCTCCCCGTTCACCGGCTTTCGGCTGCGGCAACGTCACTGCCAATGAATCCTTTTCCATGTCGCGGATATCGAATGACATATGGCTGGCATAGACCTTCTCGGCTATCGCCTTCACTACGCCGCCTGACATCGTGCCCCCCGAAGGATAGCCGTTGCGCGGCTGACGGATCACGACGATGCAGGAATATTTCGGTTCGTCGGCCGGGAAATAGCCGCAGAAGGCGACCTGGTGGCCTGCCTGGCGGTAAACACCTCCCGAAGCGATCTGGGCCGTACCGGTTTTACCGGCAATACGGACAAAGTCAGAATGGACGGCCTTGCCGGTTCCTTTTTCCACTACGCCTAACAACATATCCTTTATCATATTCAGCGTACGCTCCGAGCAGATGGATTCCCGCACCACTTCGGTAGAGAAGCTCTGCACGGTCTTGCCGTTGTGCAAGATTTCTTTCGTAAAGATCGGACGCACCATCTTACCGTTGTTGGCAATCGCATTATAGAAAGCAAGCGTATAGATCGGCGGGATCTGAGTCTCATACCCGAAAGACATCCACGGCAGAGCAGTCTTCGACCAGTAGCGCACAGTGTCGTCCGGCCGGCGGATTTTAGCACGGCCCGCTCCAGGGATTTCCAGACGGAGGTCTTCGTTCAAACCGATACGGTAAAGCCCTTCCACATACTTAGTCGGATTCTTTTCATATCCTTTCAGGATCGTCTTGGCCACCCCGATATTGGAGGAATACCAAATAGCCTGTTCCACCGAAATACGGCCGTAACCGCCTTTATGGTTATTATGATCCGTCATACGGGCTCCTTTATACATATAGATACCGTTGCCGACATCGACCGTATCGCCGGGCTGGCAGACACCATCTTCAAGCGCCACCATGATGGAGGCGACTTTAAAGGTCGAACCGGGTTCCGTTTCGTCTGCCACGGCATGGTTGGTATCCTCGCCGTAGACGCCTTCACGAATACGCCCCATGTTGGTAATGGCTTTCACCTCGCCTGTCGCGACTTCCATGACGACAGCCGTACCCGATGCAGCGTCGATCTTTTTCAGCATGTCGAGCAACGACTTCTCGGCTATATCCTGGATATTGATGTCGATCGTCGTGCGGATATCCATTCCTTCCACCGGATCGACCTCTACGACATTCGTCCATCCTCCACCGAGACGGCGTACGGAATTCAGGCCGGCTACGCCGTGGAGCAAAGTATCGTATTGCAATTCCAGACCGTTCTTTCCCTTTGTCAGCCCTGTTTTAGGATCGATATCGCGGAACGTGTCGCCGATCGTACGGGAGGCCAATGTCCCGAACGGCTTCTGCCGTTCGACCATCTCCCGCGTGTAGAAGCCGCTCTTGAACCGTCCCAAACGGAAGAACGGGAATTTCTTTATTTCCTTCAAGTCGGAATAGGAAACTTTACCGTCACAAACGGGGAACTGGCGGCTTTTCTTCTTCAGACCATTCAGCAGGTAATTCTTATATCCGGCAGGCGTCCTGTCTTTCAATTTGCGGGAAAGGTAAAAAGAAAGGGAGTCGATCCCGTTATGTTTACTTTTCAGAAGCGTATCCAAGCTGTTCCATTTCTTGGTCGGATGGGTATAGCAATCTGCGTTGAAATCGATATACAGATAAAAGCAAGGCACACTGGTCGCCATCAGCTTGCCGTCGGAAGAATAGATATTTCCACGGCTAGGATAGATCAGGCGGTTCGGACGCTTCTGGCTCTCGGCCACCTTCATCCAAGTCTCCCTTTCCACAAAAGCCGTATCGAAGGCACGCACCAAGATGCCTATTGCTACCAATCCGAGCAACAGCACGATAAAGAAGTAACAGAATAAAATCCGGTTACTCTTAGGAGCTTGTTCTTTTGATCCGATCTCTTCTTCAGCCATCTTTTACTTATACAATTCATACGGCGGATTCTTCGCCGCTTCCAATTCTATACCCTGTTCTTCTATCAACAGTTCAATCTGCGACTGACGGCTGTTGCCTGTCAATTCCGAAGAAATGGACAGCGCCTCGAACCGCACATCGCGCAATTGCTGTTGTAAGCGGTCGATTTCACGCAACCGCTGCATACAGACATATCGGTTACCGATAAATATGAATATCAGTACGACAACAAGCACGATCATCTTCGTATGCCTGACAATGAAATCCTCTTTCAGGATCCCACCCCCCAATATGTACAAAAAAGAAAAACGATTCTCCTTCTTCTTTTTCTTCTGTTTCGTTTCCATTGCCATACTTTTTCTGTTGAAAGTTATCAGACTCTATTATCCAACTCCGCAATCCTTAGCTTTGCACTCCGGGAGCGGGGATTCCGTTCGATCTCCTCGTCCGACGGAACAATCACCTTATTGTTTACCAGGCGAAACGGAGATCTTATATTTCCAAAGAAGTCCTGCTCCGCCTTTCCTTCAAAGTTACCCGTCTTCAGGAAGTTCTTCACCAACCTGTCTTCCAACGAATGGTAGGTGATGACAACCAGACGTCCGCCGGGTTTCAACACCTGAAGCGTCTGTTGCAACATCTCACGCAAAGCACGCATTTCATCATTCACCTCGATACGCAAGGCCTGAAATACCTGAGCCAGGAATTTCTTCTCCTTATCTTTTCCCGTAAAGGGCTTTATCACTTCCAAAAAGTCGGCGATCGTTTCTATCTTCTTCGCTTCCCGGCTGCGCACCAAGACGGAAGCCAGCTTGCGTGCCACTTTCAATTCTCCGTAAAGGTAGAACAGGTCGGCCAACTGTTCTTCCGTATATGTATTAACAATATCCGCAGCAGTTTGTCCAGCCCGGGTATTCATCCTCATATCCAACGCTCCGTCGAAACGGAAAGAAAACCCGCGATCCTTGTCATCAAAATGATGGGAAGAAACGCCCAAGTCGGCCAACAACCCATCGACCTCACCCGCTACACCATGATAACGCATGAAGTTATATAAGTAACGAAAATTACTGCGGACAAATACAAAACGGGAATCCGCCGGAATGTTTTTCTCCGCATCGGCATCTTGATCAAATCCATAAAGTTCCCCTTCGTCATTCAGCCGGTTCAAGATTTCACGCGAATGTCCTCCACCTCCGAAAGTAACATCGACATACACTCCGGATGGTTGAATGTCCAGTCCTTCCAAACTTTCATGAAGCATTACCGGCACATGATAACAGACTTCTTTTTCTTCCATTTCTTCGCTACTTCATGTTAAACTTTTCCTTAAAATAAGGGCCTGTAGTTGGTTGATTTGCACATACATCACCCTATTGGAGGGTAAAAGTACACATTTCCTAATTTAACCGCCAAGAAATATATGGGAAAAGTAACAAAAAGTTATCAACAGGTCGGAAAAACATTCACATTCTGACACCCCTAAACCCTGTCAGAATCGCGTATTTGGACGATTATACAGGGTTATTTTCAAATATCGCATTCTCCGGAAGATAAGCAGCTCCGACTTCTTCAAATTTCCCCAATCATACCACTCGTATATATACACAAAAAGCCTCTCCGATATTTCTACCGGAAAGGCTTATTTGTTTTCTGCCCTCTTTTCTCACGAGAAGAGGAGCAATCGATTTATTTAATTAATAAATGCATCGAACTTATTTAACGATAGCCTTAACAGCTTCTTCGCCTTCAACAGCTACTACAACTACACCCTGAGGAGCAGCGATTGTAGCATTGTCAGAAGTGATAACTGTGTTAGCAACTGTCTGGCCTAAGATGTTAGTGATAACAACTTTCTTGCCTTCAGCACCAACTACCTGAACGTTTCCGTTACCAGCAATCACTGTTACTTCTGATGTTGTAATAGTTTCGTTATCTGTAGCCAACTGATCGTTTTCTTTATTCTCAACATTGAAAACCAAAGCACCATCACCACCAGTCTTAGCATTAGCGAATGTAGATTTATCATCTGTCAAAACTACACAACCATTCTGAATCTTCAGCCATGCAGCTTTTTCTGTAGGAGCGATAGATTCATTAACGGTAGTTGCAGAATTCGGCCAAATGTTCGATTCGAACAAGAATGAGTTTTCAGGACCTTCTTCTGTTACATTGTTAGCCTTTTCAGGATGTACATAACGGAATGACCATACGTAGTTCTTATGAACATCTTCAGTCAACAGATTCTTGATAGCAGGCAGACCCTTAGCCACAACAGAATCATTATAAGCTTGCAGAGTTGCAAAGTTTACTTTGTCGTTAGCCACGCTTCTATATTGAGCCGGCAAGATCCACAATGTATCAGCAACACGGATACCTTCAACGAAACCAACGCGAGTATAACCACCAGCTACGTCTGCATACGGTTTGTCTTGACCATAAACTGCAACAGAATCCTGGAAGCTTACCATATATTTAGCTCTTTCGAATCCAGGGATAGCCGGATGAGCATGCTTACAAGCCATAGGATCGTCTGTAATCTGTCCGTCAGGTGTAATATGCGGACCATCTTCAGTACAAGGAGTTCCTTCGATACCTGCAAAATCATTATGAGCAACAGAAATCAGGTACTGAGGTTTGATATAGCCACGTCCACGAACTACCCAAGTTGTATCAATCTGGAATGCCAAGCCTGTTGCTTTGTCTGCAGTCCACATACCAACATAGTTAACGAATTCGTCTGTCAAGCCACCTTCCTTATTATTTTCGTCCATCAGATATTCATGACGTACGTTTTCATAGAATCTCAAAGTATCACGGCCATCAGCTTCACCAAGATTTGCATTATTGAAACGACGATACAACGGAGTCTTATCAGGATTGATTGCAAATGCAGAAGTTCTGGTTTCTCCCAGTGGTTGTACCTTAACTGTTGCATCCAGAATATCATCCGTTACACCAGCTTTAACATTTGAAATTGCATTACTATTAGCCTTCACAATTGCATAATAGCATTCACCTTCATAATGGTTATTTTCTTTCAAGAAGAAATAATCGATAGGATCAGCGTAAGCTGACATTGCATACTTGTCTTCCTTAGCTTCGTCCATATAAGCATCTTTCAATGAGATTGCATATTCTGTTCTACGCAACTGTTTGATGCCAACACGTTTTGCAACATCCGCTGTTACTGTATAACCATAATCAGCAATTTCGTCTTCAATCAGACGGAATGCATCTTTACCGTTCAATACATTCAGCAAAGAATCTTTACCAGCGCCCTTAGCTAAATACTTGCTGTTTTCGCCTGTTGCATACGGATGCAGATATTTGAATGTATATTCATCCAATAAGAACTTAGCGTCCGGAATATTCTTATAACCTAACAGTGAATCCTGATAAGCTTCAGCGATCAAAGCTGCATTACCCTTAACACCTTCGGCATCTTTTACTTGTACAAAGATCAAAGAGTCCGTTGCCTTGATATTAATTTTAGTAGCAGCAGAAGTATACATATATTTAGCACCTTCATTCAACATCAGTTGAGCTGTAGCAGACAATTCGGTTGCGAACTCACGGTTTGTGATAGTAACAGGAGAATAAGCCTTTACCTTATCAGCCGTGTTCTTTTTCAACACAACCCACTGATAAGCCGGCATATGAGCTGTCAACTGTTCGTCAGCCTTTACTGTTACCCAAGTAGCTTCGCCACCATTTACATGGATCGGAGAAGCCAAATATTGCCCCTTCTGATTCATGATGAAATACAAACCGTCCTCAACAGAAGTACGACCGTTGTAAACGGCTTCACAGCCTTTATAACCCAAAGAAATATCAGTTTCCTTCTTGTCATAGATAGTTACAATACGTACTTTATCTTTGATCAAATCCTGAACAGTTACAAAGTTGTTCTCACCTTTCGTACCAGCAGCTGTAGGAAGCACAGTTGCAGCAGCATCATCAATCCAATCAGAACCATTAGTAGCAGTTTTCGGATCATAATCCATTGCAGATTTAACCTGGATTACCAAGCTATCTTTTGAAGGATAGTAAGAGAATGCGAACTTATACTGATCTGAAAGACCTGTTACTTTGGAAATAGAGTCTGCAGCAGAAGTCGGCTTTGTAGCAGCAGTACTTGCCTGACGTTTAGCATAGCTCAGATCAGACCACTTAAATGCACGGAATCTCTCACCGCTTTCGTTAACGATAGCAGTATCAACACGCAGATAAGAACTATCTGCCGTCAACACAAATACATAATCATTATCACCAGAAATAGCTTCAGCCAAGAATTTGCCAGCATTCTTTCCATTGAACGGGTTGGCGACAGCAACCTTTTCGCCCTGTTCATCCGGTGTAAATGTCAAAGCAACCCCCTTATCCGCAGCTTGCAACCCCAAAATTGTATTGATTTCAGGAGCCTGCAAACGAATCATATCGGCTTCTTGAAGAATAAACGTCGTTAATTCAGAACCAGCAGCTGCATCTTTATAAGCATCAGCTGCACCTAACTTCTTCACTTGAATATTTGTTCCGTTAGCAACCAAACCGATTACAGAGTCAGCTTTAAAATAAGAATACAATGTCTTACCAGCTTGTTCTGCTGCCGGAATAGATGTATACTGGTTCAAGTATGCCCAACCAGAGATTTCACCACCGACACGAGTAGAATCATTTGCCGTTTCTACGTCCGTATAAGAAGGCGTTTTTTCAGCCAAACCTTCCAACAGAGTACCAGCATACTGGATATCCAGACGCTGACCGGTAGCTTTGTTTGTAAAATCAAAGATAGGAGCTTTACCGTAACCTTCTTCAGTTACTTCAACACACCACAATGTACTTGCTAAATTTGCAGATTCAGTAGTTGCTTCCAATTTTAAAGCACCTTCCGGAGTCATCGCTAACACTCCATCAGCAGCTTTCAATTGATACAAGCCATTACCCGTTTTCTGCAAAGATGTTACAGGATTCCCTGCATTAGCAGACATCGCACCTAACAATGCAACCCCTGCCAAAAGAGTAGAAAACTTTTTGTTCATAATCAAATAATTTAATATTAATACTAAAGTGTAAATAAATCAATCAAATAACACGTACGTCTTCTAAATCTTATAATCAAATACCATTGCGTACGATTTTCTCTTGGCAAAAATACGCATAACTTTTCAACCGACAATCCTTTTCCTTAATATTTTTTCCTTTTCTATATTCTTTCTTATCAACAAGATAAGCTATCCTGTACGAAAATGCTTATTTACGAGACAAACTCTGATATTTATAGAGGAACTACCCCAAAGCCCTACATATCTGAAATTAATGTACATGCGTACATTAAATATATAAACAAAATCGATCTCTACATGATATAACGGAAACAACTGTCATACCTGTATATTATATCACCAATCCTCACACAAGAAACATGATGATATGACGGTCGTTTCTAATTTACCATCGAAGTTCACATATTGGCAGATATGAATCATTTCAGCTTCACCCCCCCTTGAAACCTTTTGATTATCATATCACACAAAGGTGAAGACAGACATCCGGACTGCCTTCACCTCAAAAATTTGCCTTCACCCTGTCTCGTCCTGATTTGGGTTGGCCATGCCTCCCCGGTTTCACATCCACACATTTAAGTAAAAAACAAGGAGGCTACAATATCAATTAATCAACAAATACACAGGCATTAACAGCTATTACTACCACTCCTTACCTTTTCGCCCTTAGTCGAAAAGGTTTTTGACCAGTGTCGAAAGGGCTTTTGACCAAGGGCGAAAAGGTTTTCGACTAAAGGCAAAAGGTCTATGAGCAGGCTGTTTGACAACAGTAGCATGGCGATTGTCACTTAAATAGAACCTTCCGGAGCCCGACTTTATCCCTGATGGAGGCAGACGTAAGCGGTGAAGGCACTTTTAGTACCTGCATTCACCCGCTAAAGCACAAACAGTCATACTATTGTATATTGAGGTGAAGGCAGTTTGGTTCAGTTCTCAGAACCGAGCCTTCTGCGTACAAATAATAAGAGATTGAGAAATGAACACCCCTTACAAAGACAAAACTATTTCTTCGCTTAAACCGGTACACTTTACTATGGTAGCAACGTCTACACCCGTATCTTTCATCCTCGAAGCGACTTGACGCATGCCTTCGGCAAGGCCTTCCGCTTTTCCTTCGGCGATTCCTTCCGCTTTTCCCTCTATTCTCCCTTCTAATTTGGCCGTGTCGATCACATCGTTCTGGATCATGATGGCGTCGAGATGGCGGTCGTAGATAAGGCGTTCCTGAGGGGACATGGAGTAGTATTTCAACTTCTCGCGGGCTTCCTTCAGACCCGGTGCAGTCGTATCGGGACGGATCGTGCCGTCTTTCAGTTATTCGATCCATTCGTCCAAAGGGGTGAGTGCCACTTTGTCGAACTCGTTTACACGGACCAGGATATATTCGGGGAAGATTTCAGCGGGAAGATGCGAGACGATCACATCACGTTCACGTGTGTTGACACGCAGATGGTCACCCGTATGTACACCGACGAAATGATTTTGGCCGTGATAGATATAGTCTGTCCCGATACCAATATCGAAATAAAGGATGCTGATGGAGTAGACTTTCTTGATTTTCCCATACCCTTCGCCAATCGAGATATGTTCGGTGATGGCTTTGGCTACGCCGTAGAGGATGCGTTCCAAATAATGCAGTTCGCGTGTATTCTGGATTTCGACGAGGATGATTTCGCCTTTACTGTTCAAGGCTTTGATGTCGACGCGGTTGAACTTGTCGTCGGCGCTTTCCTGGTTGCCTTCGCTTTCGAGGATTTCGACGATCTTGATTTCTTCGTTCAGCATGACGGTCAGGAAACCGTCGAGCACATCGAAATTGGCCTTCTGGCGCAACAGACGCTTAATGGCCCAATCGAAGCGAATATACCTGTCCTGCAACTTTTTTCTTTCCATCTCTTCCATGATTTTCAAATCCGACCCTTCCTTTTTCATAGTTACTGTTTTATTAGTTCATCCACAAATATACATATTATTTATGAACGGGCAACGAACCGCAATTTTTTTGTAATATCTTATCTTTCAATGATTATCGGGTAAGCCATTTCCTCCCCAGATAGTGGACAGGATACCAGGCGGCAAGGAAGCCGATGGAAAGGACGGTTATAAAGACAATAAGGATATCACCGGCTTCGACACGGACCGGATAGGCATCGATAATAAAGGAGCCGGCTGCCTGACCTAATTTGATAATACCCAACTCCTGTTGCAACAAACAAAGGGCCAATCCGATAACGATACCGATCAAAGCGCCGAGCCCGGAAATCATCCAACCCTCGAAAAGGAAAATACGACGAATCAGACGGTCGTCCGCACCCATATTCCGCAACGTACGGACATCCTCTTTCTTTTCTATCATCAGCATGGAAAGCGAACCGATCACATTAAACAGAGCCAGGATCAGAATGAAACACAGGATCAGAAAGATCATCCACTTCTCCCCCTGCATCATCCGGAAAGAGGCTTCCTGCTGTTCATAGCGGTCCTTGACCGAGAAATCATCACCTAAGAGTGATTTTATACGGCTTTTGACCGAATTGATGTCTGCACCGGGAACCAATGACAACTCTATCGCCGAGACTTCCTTTTCATAATCGAACAAAGAGCGGACCATCGGCAAAGGCAGCAGGACGAAATTCTCGTCATACATCTGCTGGTTAGTGGCATATACGCCGCCGACAAAAGCATATTCCAAATTCAAGGAGGCGACAGGGTTGGCGAGATTGACTTTCTCATTCCTCTTGGGAGCGTAAATTTCCAAAGGATCGGCATAATTAGGGCGCACCCCCAAAGAAAAAGCCGTTCCGACACCCAAGTTGGCGTAATTGGCCACTTCGTCGGACAGGACAAAGGAACCTTCCCGGCTATCGACTAAAATACTGTCTATCCGCGTCAGACGGCCGAAAGTATCATCTACACCTTTGACCGTCGCGGTAATCTGGCGATCCCGATAGCGGACCTGCGCATTGTCCTGGAGCACTTCGCAAAACAAAGCGACCTCAGGCAACTCCTTCACTTCCCGGACAGCCGGAAGAGTCGGATCGAACACCTTTCCATGTACAGGCTGAATCTTCAACTCCGGATCGAAATTGCCGAGCATCGAAGAAACCAGCCCGACAAACCCGTTCAATACAGACAACGCACACACCAGGGCCATTGTAGCGACCACCACTCCACAGACAGACACCATCGAAATTATATTGATGGCATTGTGGGATTTCTTCGAGAAAAGGTAACGCCGGGCTATATAAAACGGGAAGTTCAACGCGGTATTCTTTTACTTTTTCAACAGATTATCAATATTTTCGATATAATCCAGGGAATCGTCGATAAAGAATGTCAGTTCAGGAATCTTGCGGACCTGTTTCCGGATGCGCTGCCCGAGATCAAAGCGGATAGCTTTCGTATTCGCCCGGATATTCTCAAGCATTTCCTTCGACTTGTCGGACGGGAAGATACTCAGGTAAGCACGTGCCACACTCAAATCGGGGCTTACACGTACCACACTGACAGAGATCAGGATACCATGCATAGCCTGTGTCTGTTTCTGAAAGATATCACTCAACTCCTTTTGCAGGAGACGCTCTATTTTACTTAATCTTGTACTTTCCATAATTTCTTGCTTTTTTATTTTTTCCAGATCATCGTAAGGCCGTCACGCAAAGGTAAGATAACTTTTTCAATACGCGGGTCTTCTTTGATTTTATCATTAAAACTAAGAATACCGAGTGTTTGTTTATCCTTAGGATGCTCCTCCACCACATGACCGTCCCACAACGTGTTGTCGGCAAGAATCAAGCCGCCGGCACGCACCATCGGGAAAACAAGGTCGAAGTATTCCGAATACAACCGCTTGTCGGCATCGATAAAAACAAGGTCGAAGGTTTCACCGAGCGCCGGGATAATATCGAGGGCATCGCCGAAATGCACCCGTATCTTATCCTGATGGGGCGACTGTTTCAGGTATTTCATGATGAAGTCTTCCATTTCGTCGTTGATCTCAAGCGTATGGATCAAAGCCCCTTCTTCCAGCCCTTCCGCCATACAAAGAGTAGCATATCCTGTATAAGTACCGATCTCAAGCACACGGCGGGGACGAAGCATCCGGCAAAACATCTTCAATATCCGCCCTTGCAGATGCCCCGACAGCATTCGCGGACGAAGCAGGTTCACATTCGCATCCCGGTTCAGGGCCGAGAGCAGTGCACCTTCTTCGTCACTATGAGAAAGGATATATTCGTCTATTGTCATCTTCATGATTTATGATTCATGATTTATGATTTATGATTTGCTTGCTGGGATATTAATCATAAACCATAAATCTTTGTTTATTCCTTAAACGTCGGCAACTGATAATTACTTCCGGCGTCCAATACCTTCCCTACATTATTAATTTCAAGGAAGCTCGTACCGCCGCCTTCACCGAAACTGCCGCTCAGGTAAGCCACCATGTCGTTACGGGTGATGCGTCCGCTTTTGATCAGCTCGTTCAGCGCATCATAGAAATAGCCGCGGCGACTGTCGTTATAAGGCTGGTGAACAGCCCAGACACCGTAAGAAAGAGACAGCATACGCATGACACGGGGATTGTAGCAGATCGAGAACACGGTGGAAGTACCGCGGAATGCAGCCAGGTAACGAGCCGTACGGCCGGTATAGCTATCTGTAATAATAGCTTTTACATGCAGTTTGGAAGATGATTTCACAGCCTGCTTTGCAAGGAAAGACGTAACATCCAAGTCGTTACCCTCGATAGGGACACGAATATCATTGGCTGCAAGTTTCGTCTTTTCTGCCTCACGGGCTACCTTCGTCATCGTCTGGACAGCTTCGACAGGGTATTTTCCGTAGGCTGTTTCACCGCTCAACATCAAGGCATCCGTGCGGTAATAGATCGCATTGGCGATATCCGTCACTTCGGCACGCGTAGGACGCGGGTTGCTGATCATAGAGTGAAGCATTTGGGTAGCCACGATAACCGGTTTCTTTACTTCCACGCATTTACGGATCAACACACGCTGGATACCCGGAATCTTTTCGGCTGGCACTTCGATACCCAGGTCACCACGGGCAATCATGATACCGTAGGCTACTTCGAGGATCTCGTCGATGTTGTCGACACCCTCTTGGTTTTCGATCTTCGCAATGATCTTGATCGGGCTGTTATGTTCGTCCAGAATGCGCTGGATATCCATTACATCCTGCTTGTTTCGGACAAATGAGTGAGCAATAAAATCCAGATCGTTTTCAATCGCCCACAGGATATTTTTACGGTCTTTCTCTGTCAAGGAAGGCAGATTGATACGTACACCCGGCACGTTCACGCTCTTACGGCTTCCCAAGGTCGCGTCGTTCTCCACTTCGCAAACCAGAAAATCGTCTTTCTTATCGATTACTTTCAGTTCCAAATCCCCGTCATCGATCAGGATATCGCTGCCGACGGTCAGGTCATTGACAAAATTCCGGTATGAGACACAAATACAATCATGCGAAGTCTCCCCTTCCGGGTTTCCCACGATCTTAACCATTTCCCCGGTCTTGAACTCGATGGGAGCCTGCGCAGCAGTCGTACGCACTTCGGGCCCTTTAGTATCCATCAAAATTCCGATACGGTTGGAAACCGTACGGACATTATTAACGACTCTGGTCAAACCTTCTTCCGCCATGTGAGCCGTATTGAGGCGCACGACATTCATTCCAGCCTTGTATAACGCGTCGATAAACTCGACCTCACAACGCTGGTCGGAAACTGTAGCAACAATCTTCGTATGCTTTAACATATAACCCTTTTTTAAAATTGACAATTGACAATTGACAATTGACAATTTTAAAAACAGCCAATCCTCAACTCCAAGAGCCAAACCTTTATTAAACTTCTTTTTACCTAAACAAATTTCTATCTCTTCCTAATTGTCAATTATCCATTGCCAATTGAAGCACCGCTTCCACCGCCAAACGGTACGAATCCAGCCCGAACCCTAAGATCACCCCCTTGCAAGCGGCTGAAATCATGGACACATGACGGAAAGATTCACGGGCGTGTACGTTTGAAATATGTACCTCCACAACCGGAGTCGTTACAGCTTTTATTGCATCGTGGAGGGCAATGGACGTATGCGTATAAGCGCCTGCATTCATAATGATCCCGTCGTAATCGAAGCCGACTTCATGGATCTTGTTTATCATCTCACCTTCCACGTTACTCTGAAAATAAGCAATCTCACATTGTGGATACTTGGCACGCAACTCACTCAGATAGCCTTCAAACGAAGCATTTCCGTACACTGTCGGTTCACGCTTGCCTAACAGATTAAGATTGGGGCCGTTGATAATCTGAATTTTCTTCATTTTGCCGTAATTTATTACCTTTGCCCTGTCTTTTACGGACAGGAAATATCCGGCAAAGATAGTAAAGATTTATGATTTATAATTTATGAATTATGAATTGGTGCTAAGTCATTACGGTAAAATCCATTACATAAGCAGATTTTACCAGACGAACCTTCAGCTCCTCATACTTCCCCGTAAATCATAAATCATAATTCATAAATCACAATTCGTTTCATGCACCGAGAGAATGACAAAATAGAACGATACAAAACATACCTCCGTCTGGAAAAAGCGCTTTCGGCCAACTCTATAGACGCTTACCTGACGGATCTCGACAAACTGACAAACTTCGTCGAAAGCGAAGGCAAGAAGTATGCGGATGTCACATATGACGACCTGCAACAGTTTGTTGCCCGCCTACATGATATCGGCATCCACCCACGTTCACAGGCAAGGATCATTTCAGGGATCAAATCTTTCTACCGGTTCCTGTTCCTGGACGATTATATAACAACTGATCCGACCGAATTGTTAGAATCGCCCAAGATCGGACTGAAACTTCCTGAAGTCCTAACTGTCAACGAGATTAACAGCATCCTGGACACGATCGACCTGACATTGCCGGAGGGGCAACGGAACCGGGCGATGCTCGAAGTCTTGTATAGCTGCGGACTGCGCGTGTCGGAGTTGGTTTCACTACGCTTCACGGATGTTTATTTCGACGAAGGATTCATCAAGGTGGAAGGGAAAGGGAGCAAGCAACGCCTGGTCCCCATCTCGGAGACAGCGATCAAGGAGATCAAGAACTACCTGTATGACCGCAACCATGTCGCGGTGAAAAAGGGATTCGAAGACATCCTGTTCCTGAGCCGGCGAGGAACGGCTCTGTCGCGGATCATGGTTTTTCATATCATCAAGCAGCAAACAGAAATGGCCGGTATCAAAAAGAACGTGAGCCCGCATACGTTCCGCCATTCCTTCGCCACCCACCTGTTGGAAGGGGGAGCCAACTTGCTTGCTATCCAGGAGATGCTGGGACATGAAAAGATTACCACCACCGAAATCTATACGCATATCGACCGCCAGTTCCTGCGGAAAGAGATACTGGAACATCATCCACGTAGCAAGCCGCGGGATTAGAACAGCCGTTCCATGCGTTCGATCAGCTCATCGCCCAAAGCCTTTTTGACAACAATATGCTCTTTGACTGCCGTGACAAAGGGATTGCTCTCGAATGCACCGCGCACACCTTCGAAATCTTCCTGCTTCTCTTTATCCGAACCATCCACACCGAAACCGGTCATGAAAGTAAGGGAGAATTCTTTCTTCGCATCTTTATAAAGCAGGTTATCCAATCCGATCACCGAGTCCTGCCAGCGGTGGACAAGATCGACGATCTGTGCTGCCGATATTGATGATAGGTTCACACCGTAATACTCTTCCAGCATATCATACGCCCATGTCCATTCCATATCATAATAATTGGAATGCATGGCTGCAAAGAACTCTTCTATCGCCTCAAGCGAAGTTATCTCGTCTTCTTCAACTTTCTCGATCAACCTGTCCAATTCTTCACGAGGAAGGATCAACCCGGAAAGATCCAGCCATTTCCCACGACCAGCTGAAGAAGTCGGTTTCAACTGTGACCAGACTTCTTCCATAGAACAGAAATCCGTTCCTTCCAGGCGCTTGATCAAGGAGTTCCCCAAGAATTTATTGATTGCCATACCATAAAGATCGAGGGCCGTACGCAAAGAGGAACCTTTGATACGAGTATTTTGATAATAATAGACTTCGGATGTCTCACCCACCAACTCTTGCAGGTTCTTCAAGATTCCGACAGCTTTCATCATCTTGTAGATGGTATACGGACTCAGCAAGTTGTAGTTGATCATATCCAGCCGTTGCTGGTCGGTACGCTTATCACGCTTCGGCCATTTCTGCGCATCGCGGATCGTACCGACGCTACGCAGGTTTACACCGGGAACCAAGTAAGTCTCATCGTCTTTCTCTATCAGATAAGAAAAAGGCATGTCCGACGTATCGCTATGATGGTGATGGCGCCCCATTACCAGAGAGAAAGCCCCGACACGCGCAGGCCACAGGATATAGGAGTCACTGGTCGTCTTGGAACCTCTCTCCACAATACCCTGGTGGATGGGGCCCAGCTTATACATATGGTTACTTTGGTTCGAGCCGCTTCCGGCGTTCAGAAACGAATACATGCCGGCAATCAGCAGACTGCTCTTATGCATCGACACAGTAAAAGGTCCTGCAAAGATAGCACAAGCCTCTCCGTTCTCAAAAGCGCAGTTGCTGAACAGAAGTGAATCATGCGCAGAGAAGTTATGCGTCACATGGCACGCCTGCCCGATAAAACAACGGATAATCTTGGCGGCATCGGCAACCACAGCCCCCGAAGAAATGATAAAATCCTCCGCGATAACGCTGTCGCCAATATACACCGGAGCATTCGCATTGCTATTGACCGTACCGTTATCGAGACGGGTACAGTTTTCGACCGTTGCATAATCGGCAATCACAGTATTGCGCACAGTCCCTGTATTGATTATTTTCACATGATTGCCGATAAAACCATAGTTGCCAGTCTGCCGTTCGGCAAAATCGGCAATCATCGCCTGCAAACGCAGTATTAAAGCCGGCCGATGACGATACAATGCTATCAGATAGGCCAATGATGCGGACAAACCGTTATAAATGGGTACTTCGCGACCTCCCGTTTCATTCAGTACGGACACTTCGACATTGTTCCCGAAAGAGGACCTTCCTTCTACATACATCACGTTCACGTTCTGTATGAAGCAATCATCACCTATGAAATAGTTGGAGATATAATTGTGCACATTTTCAATCAACGTATTATCGCCGATCTTACAATTATGCAAAGTCGCATTCCGGATACCGCTATGCTTCTTCACCCCTCCCGGAAGAGTAAATTCCTTTTCAAAAAGACCCAATGCCACACTCCCTGAAAAATGGACATTACAAACGTGTTCGGCATGAAAAGGGCTGGCAACCTTTATGTTTTCCCAATTATCGGCTGTACAGCCGTTCTTCTCCAAATCTGCAATTTCTTCCGATAGCAGATGCCTTAAATATCCTTCACTCATTCTTCATCATATTGTTGGAAAAGAAAATCGTTATAAGGGAAACGAGTAATATGAATCTGTTTCACCCGCTCGTACAGCAAGGCTTTGAGTGCATCGATATTCGTCCGTTCCTTGGCTGAGATAAAGATACAATTATCCTGCATCTTATTCATCCAAGTGCGTTTCAACTCGTCCAAATCGATATTCTCACGTGTACGCGGAGTCAGGTCATCTTCATCCTTCGGGACAAAAGTGAAAGCATCGATCTTATTGAACACCATAATCATCGGTTTCTCCGTCTTGTCGATTTCCGATAAGGTGCGGTTTACCACCTCGATCTGTTCTTCAAACGTCGGATGAGAAATATCGACGACATGCACCAACAAGTCCGCTTCACGCACCTCATCCAAAGTCGATTTAAAAGATTCGACCAGTTCGGTCGGTAACTTACGGATAAAGCCGACCGTGTCGGATAGCAGGAAAGGCAGATTGTCGACAATCACCTTTCGGACAGTCGTATCGAGTGTCGCGAACAGTTTGTTCTCGGCAAACACTTCGCTCTTACTAAGCAGGTTCATCAATGTAGACTTTCCGACATTGGTATAACCGACCAGTGCCACGCGGACCATCTTTCCGCGGTTCTTCCGCTGCACGCTTTTCTGCTTATCGATCTCGACCAGGTCCCGTTTCAGCTTGGATATCTTATCCAGGATGATACGCTTATCCGTTTCCAACTGAGTTTCACCCGGCCCACGCATACCGACACCACCACGCTGACGTTCCAAGTGTGTCCACAAACGAGTCAGGCGGGGCAGCATATATTTATATTGCGCCAGTTCCACCTGCGTCTTCGCATGAGCAGTCTGTGCACGACGGGCGAAGATATCCAGGATCAGATTCGTACGGTCCAAAATCTTCACCTGCAACTCTTTCTCGATATTACGCAATTGCTTGGCGGAAAGTTCGTCATCGAATATCACCAACCCGATCTCGTTTTCCACCACATATTCCTTTATCTCCTGCAACTTGCCGGAACCGACAAAGGTCACGGAGTTCGGATAATCCAGTTTCTGATAAAAACGTTTCACAGCTTCGACACCTGCCGTATCGGCCAAAAAAGCCAATTCATCCAGGTATTCCTTCACTTTCTGTTCATTCTGTTCAGGAGTAATCAGTCCTACGAGAACAGCCTTTTCTGTCTGTGCTTCAGATATAATAAATTCTTTCATACGGCAAAGATAGTAAATTCAATTATTTATGTATATTTGTACCCATAATATCAATCCAAAATAGTATTAACTATGAAAAAGGAAGTCATACACTTTGTTCAGTATGTACTTGTAAAGATTTTATTCTTCGGTGCCGCTTATCCTCTCCAGGCACAGGTTTCCAATCCATCCTCATGGGAAAGTTTTGTCGGTAGCGATGAAAATAGGCTTGTTTCGGATACGCTCAGATTGCAGACATTCGGGGATTCAGAATGGGATAATTGGGGATATACGTTAACTGTAAATTCTTCTCTTATCCAAGAGAAACATACGATAAAGATACCTGTCGGTTCCGGAATCATTTTTTCCCCCTTCTCACTTAATAATTATACAAATGTAAAAATCGTATCACATATTGCCGGACTCAAACTAGAACCCGGTGAGTTGTTATTATTTAACGTTCACCGTAATAATTCCGATGAAGTCATAACAGGAAACACTCCTGAACAAGGTAAAGATTACATGGGTTACAGATATCTTACAATCGGAAGCAATCCAAGCTCTTTTGCTATAACGACAAACAAAAAAGTCAATACACAGAATGGATATTATATGACCGATAGCGTTTTTGCTTATGGCGACATCCCTTCATATTCTCTATTCTCTGGTATCGGAAACTGGAACGACACAACCCTTTGGTCGCATCTTCCTCCACTCCGCCACAGGAATGCGCTCATAAAAGGGAATGTAAGTATAACAACAGATACATATTGCAAAGATATCGCCATTCATTCCGGATCACTGGAGATCAATCCTGGCAGCCTGTTTATCCTACAGAATTTGGACCTATACGAAAACAAAGCCTCTCTCCATTCAGGAGGGACGATACTTCTTTCCGGCCGTATCACCTTCCATAAAACTTTTGAAGAACCCGGCAAATGGTATTTTATCTCATTTCCTTTCGACGTTTATCCGCCTGGCATCGACCTCCACTTCGAACAAAAGGATGCTACGCCTAACGACGGAGGCAACTATTTTTATGTCCAATCCTACAACGGAGACAAGCGGGCATCGTCCAACCAATCTGCCGAGAATTGGGAAGTCGTGCCCATCCGTCCCGATAATGTCCCCCTGTTCGAAAAAAACAAAGGTTACCTGATCGCATTAGACGAGAAAACGACAAACCGAACTTTATCTTTTTCATCTCGACCCGGCGACATCCCCGAAAATTTTGCCAATATAGGAGCTATTGCAATTCCTTTAAATTCCGACAGTTCTTCAGGCAATCAAGAAAACCACGGCTGGTATTTGTGCGGCAATCCACTCCCCGCACTACTTCCATTAACCCAAATCGAAAAAAACAGGGCTTTGGATGGAAATATCTATGTATATGACGGAAACGGTTATAAAACCTATTCCCTTAATAGCAACTATGCCCTCCCTCCTTTCGCCGCCTTCTTTGTAAAAGCATCCTCACCGACCGAGTTGAAAATATCGTCCAACAGCACCCCCACAAAAGCAATAAACATAATCCCGACAAACTTCCCTATGAGTAAAAGTATAACCGAACCCCATCCCAACAAACAAAGCACAGAGATAGAGCTCCCCAATACAGAGAATTTCCGTTTTTTCATAAAAGACGGCCAACTGCACCTGCAAAATATCCCGGAAGCAGGATATATCAAAGTTTTTAACATGATGGGACACTGCATGTTTCAAAAAAGAATACGACAAGGTTCGCTAGTAGTTCCGTTCACCAATCTCTCTGGAATGTACATTTTACAAATACATTCCGCCAACTATCAAAAACACTATAAAGTGGTCCTTCCATAAATACGACAAAAGCGAAATGTAAAAGTACTTTATTCTCGCACTTCACATTCCGCCTTTACCCTATATATAATATGAACTATTACAACTTATATTTTTTCTGCTGTACATTCCATCCGCCGACAGTTAATGAAAACTCGCCTTCTGTAACTTTATCCACAGATGTATCAATAAATACCTGCTTCGTTTCACCTGGCAACAACGAAAAAAAATTATCCGTATAGAACGAAGGGCGAACAGGCTTGCCCGCTTTATCCAGGAATTGAAGTTGCATAAAGAAAGCAATCCGGGAAGAAGTATTCTTCAACGAAACTTCAATATAATACCGCCCATCAACTTCTTTCGTTTTGTACTTCGTCTGAAGCCGGGCCGTTGGCATATCATTCAGAGATTCAAAACCGGAAGAGGTTGGTCCTGTTAAAGTTTCCTTTCCTTCATAAGCGGCATTGGAACGCCAATAGAACGTAGACGCTACTTCTTTTCCCTTTTCATCCGACAAACCAAGCCGGATAAAATGCACAGGGGTTATATCTGATGGAAAATCGATTTTAAACAAATCATTCAGCACCTCATCTTCACCGATATCAATCCGTTGAGAGTAAGAAAAGACCTTCTTGCTATTCAAATCATATACATCAGCCTTGACCTTATAATTTTTAAAAGACCGATAATAATCATTACATACCGAAACCGTATTCTTCAAATAATCAAACTGCGCATGTAAAGGCTCCAATGCATTCTGAGTATGATATAGTGAAGCCGTCGGTTCCAACGACCAATCCCACATACGGGCACATACCTGGCGTACCGGACAATTATGATACCAGAATAATAACCCTGAACAATAGCGATCCCCATAGTCCAGCTTATTATAATTCCAAACCTCCCAAATTGTCTTTGAATTCATTGCTCCTACCAACTGGCCTTTTTTAGCAAACTCTTCTATCGACTGCGAGGTTCCGTAATTATTGACAAGATCTTTATACATAGTGGACATTAAATGGAAGCCTCCCCCATCGTGATAATCCCAAACCTCTTTATTGATCGGCCATAAATCCTTCTCATCCATCACCTCCCGTAAAGTTTCAAGGGTCGGCAACGTTGGCGCTCCATACTCTGGGTTAAAACCATCCACACGGCTTCCACGTGGCGAGGCCGTATTCTCATAATGCTGCATCGGATTCACTTGCTTGTAGGGACTGCCATCATGCACACCATCACATTCCGATTGCATCTGATAACCGCGTGTACCATCCAATTTCATAATCAGATCTTTTGCACCCACCACTTCCGTACTTTCATTAGAAGAAACATAATAAGCCAGAGAAGGATGATTCCGTAAACGTTTTACCGTTGATTCCACATTTGCCAAATAAAGAGCTTGGTCGTGTGGATGTTTCGTATCGCCTGTCAACCAAAATTCCTGCCAGACCAACAGTCCCATTTCGTCACACAATTGGAAAAAGTAGTCGGATTCTGCAATACCGCCTCCCCACATACGCACCAAATTAACACCGGATTGTTTGGTATAGCGCAATTCTGCATAAGTACGTTCATCCGAATGCCGCAACATTCCTTCCGGTATCCAGTTCGTTCCCCGGATAAAGATCTTCTTGCCATTGACATAAAACTGACGGGATTTGTCTGGTGTATTCTGATCCGATGTAATTTCGCGAATACCAAAACGAGTCTTCAACGAATCCGAAACTTGCCCTTTAACAGAAACTGTCATCTTCAATTCATACAAATCCGGTTTACCTTTAAACAACGGCCACCACAACCGAGGATTATCAATTTTCAACTGCGGAAATTCTTCCGGGGTAAAGACTATTTCACGAGTTTCTCCACGGAAAAGGCTTATCTCTTTTGAAAAACGAATATTTTCACCTGTTATTTCACCAGCAACGACACATTTGACCGACCCCGTCGTCGGATTAATAACCTCGACAGAGACAGTCTCCTCGGCTTTATCATATCCCGGCTTGGCAAGTTCAGAACGAATAAACGGATTGCGGATCGCAGCTTTGTCAGTAGCATACAACGATATGCTTTTCCAAATGCCGGTATTCCGGTCACGTATACCGTCCAAGAAAGTAAAGTCCCAACCGACAGACATCAGCATCGTCGTGTTCAGCCCTATATTCCCGTCACCACCGTTATGAAATTCTCCTATAGCTCCCCACTGTTTTTGTTTGACAGTTCCAGGCATATCGACTGGATAGACTTTCACAGCTAAAGCGTTCGTTTCGCCAATACGAGCAAACTCTGTTATATCCACATAATCCTGAATAAACATACCGGAAATATTACTCAATAAATGACCGTTCACCCAGACTTCCGCCCGATAATTAATCCCGTCCAACTGCAACCAAACGACTTTCCCCTTATAATCAGCAGGAACGACAAAATCGGTACGGAACCAATAAGTATAAAAATCACGTCCGGCAACAGACAAGTCCGGAATGACATTACTTGTCAGTTTATTATTCAATCCATAATAAGGTTCGGGATATACTTTGTTATATACAAGAGAATTAAGTACAGTACCCGGAACAACTGCCGGCATCCAGTCACCTGTCTCATATCCGGGCTTCGACACGGCTTCCGCACCAGCTGTAACATCTCCGGCCTTCTTCATTTTCCAAAGGAATGCACCTTGGTGTCCATCTTTTGAATCCAGATAAATCCTATCAGGATTACGATAATAATTTACATCCTGCCCCCATACAAAAGAACAGCCTGCAATACATAAAAATAGAATCAGAACGATTTGTTTCATATTTACAATAGTCAAATTAAAACTTTAAAACAGTATGTACAAATATTTTATCGATATATATCCTCGATCCAAGACATAATATACCCGTCTGCCGATCCTTTTAAACCAGGAAATAACAGACGGGTATCCACTTACATCAGATCAACTGACCGACTTCTTTCAACCTTTTTCTCAACTGCTGAATATCGACATTGTGAATATCAGGAGATTTAGATTTACAAATCTGACCGGCAGCAACACCAACTGCTTCGCCTGTTACAAGCGACGGTGGCATCACACGCAGACTACCATGAGCATAAGAATCCGTCGAGATACAACGTCCTGCAACCATAACATTTTTCAAACCTGCAGGAGTCAGGCAACTAAAGGGGATTCCATGAGATTCTCCTTTCTTATAGCGAGGATACACGGTTGCATCCTGTTTATGGACATCAATATAATAACAGTTACGTCCGATACTGTCCTCAAACTCCTTACGAGCGAGCCAATCTTCCAATGTGAATGTATAATCGCATTTTATCCGGCGACTTTCCCTGATTCCCATCAAATTAGCCGTACTTGCCAAAAAAGAAGCACCAAATGACTTTGGTTCAAACTCGACCAATCCTTCATGTAACTGTCTTACCAATTTACGTCCTTTTATCATTGCTTCAGTCAAAGATACTGGATCTGTACTATCAACAGTCACATGACCGGCATTGAATCCTAAGATACCCGGTCCGATTAACTTGTCATTCATGTGCTTATCTTTCACCAATGGGTATTTAGGGTTACCATAAATAGAATGAATCGGACCATCCTTCCGATTAGTATGGACATTCCCTATTAAAGAAAACTCATAAGGGTCGACATTCGACAAGGTAAAGCACAAAGTACCTTCTTGAACGGAACCACTCTCATCTCCTATTACAAAATCAGCACCAGCCCAAGCCGCAAGATCACCATCGCCTGTACAATCAATATATACTTTAGCTTTGTAAGTTGACAATCCTGCTTTATTAGCAACAACTATTGCATCGACAACCCCCTTACGTTTCATTTCGACAGCAGCCATTGTTGTGAAAAAAAGAACAGATACGCCCTCAGAGGTTACCAAATCGTCATACACGACTTTCAGATATTCACCATTTATAGGCACCCAATTATCATAATGAATATGAGGAACACCTTTCTTTGACTCGGAAAAAACCCGTTCCGCAATTCCTTTATAAATAATCTTCTCACCATCCGTAAAAGGGCACCACGCATTCAGTAAGCCAGAAGTCCCCATTCCACCTAAGGCTCCAGTTCCTTCCATTAACAAAGTTTTGGCACCTTCGCGTGCCGCAGCCGTAGCCGCAGCACATCCCGAAGGTCCTCCCCCCACAACTATTACGTCCCACCCATCATATACCGGTATTTTCGATTTTCCCGGCAAACTGTTACTTTGAGGAGTTTCTGCAGCAAAAGATGTTCCCACTGCTACAGATGCCAAACCTAAAGAACTTATGTTTCTGATAAAACTTCTTCTCTTCATATAATACTTAATTTACCATCCCAGAGTTTGCTCTAATAACTTATTTGCATCCAATTCTGTCACAGGTATAGGCAACAGATAATGTTTTTCCTCTACCACAGCACCAATAGTCGGATTCTGCGCCATCATGGCTTCCTTCAATTTATGCGTACGTACCAAATCAAAACGACGTTGTCCTTCAAATGCAAATTCTTTACGACGTTCCAAAAGAATTATATCCAAGAAATCTTCTTTACTCAATCCTAGCTTAATATCAATAGCAGAAGCCTCGTTCATATTAAGTCCAAAAGCCCTACGACGTATGACATTTAAGCACTCATACGCCTCTGCATCAGAAGTATTTATTGCATTCAAGGCTTCCGCACGCATTAGATAGACGTCCGAATAACGCAATATCGGATAATTATTTTCTCCTCCTTGAGATCTTACGGCCAACGGCGAAGGATCCTGAAATTTATTTACATAACAAGGAAACTCATAATTGGAAGACATATTCGGATACTCTTCCTTCGTATAAAGACGCACATTTACATCCCGACGCAAATCACCTTCCTCGTAACATTCATAATGATTACGTGTCACTGGATCATCTCCATATCCGACCCAACCATTTATATTGACAAACGGAGGACGATAATATCCGTTGTAATTACTACCCGACACACCCGGAGTATTCCGCTTATACTGGATTTCAAATATAGATTCCTGTCCATTTTCTTTTTCCACATCAAAATTATCAGCATAATTCTTCCATAATTTATATCCCATCTGCATCACTTCCGACGTCTCCTTCACTACATTCTGATAATCTTCACGGGTCAAATAAACTTTTGCCAACATAGCAGAGGCGGACCCTTTTGTTGCCCGTCCTAAATATCCCTCTGGAAGTTGCCCGATAGCAGGAAGAACAGATTTTGCTTCTTGCAAATCCGAGATAATCTGTTCATAACATTCGTCAACTGTATTCCGGGGAACTTCTAAGCCATCCAACGAAGTGGTTTGCTTCAATACTAAAGGGACTCCTCCATATATGCGAACCAAATTAAAATAGGCCAACGCCCGCAGGAACTTAGCTTCTCCGATCAGCCGCTTCCTGACATCATCTCTTATCTGTTCGCTCCCCATATTCGAAATATTTTCTATCGCGAAGTTAGAGCGGTTAACTGCCACATAGTGCTTAATCCAAACGGAGTAAACTAAATTCGTATTCCCATCATACTCAAATTTATCTAAAGCATTTTTGTCCAGGTTAGTCGTCGTGCGCCCACCACTCCACTCGCAATCATCAGTACCCTGACTCTGCAATACTTCCCAAAACTGGTTATAAATATCATTATCGGTAAAAACCGAATACGTTCCATAAACAGCAGCTGTTGCATCCTCTTCGGATTTAAAGAAGTTTTCAGGACTCAGATTAGACTCCGGTATCAGATTCATATCCATACATGAGTTCATCATGACCGAACTCAATATTATAAATGCTATTTTTTTCATAAACTACTTAGACTCTTTTAGAATTTAACATTCAAACCAAACAATACTGACTTTGCAAACGGATAAGAGAATGCATCATATCCGGCTCCCAAGTTATCCTGACCATATTTGCTGACTTCCGGATTATCACCAGAATAGCTTGTTATCGTAAAGAAATTCTGCAAAGAAGCATACACCCGTAATCCCGATACATACTTTGTAAAACTCAAAAATTCAGTAGGCACATTATAACCTAACGTGATATTTTGGAAACGCAGATAAGAACCGTTTTCCACATATTGATTGGAAACACGCATTACAGCCTTTGAACGGAGTGGACGTGGCAACGGAGCATTTTGATTATCAGGCGTCCAATAATTCATCGTTGAAGCAAACATATTTGTTGATCCCTGCATATTCTCCATAGTAACTCTCGTACCGTTATAAACGTCATTTCCGATCGTGAAAATCGTATTTACATTCAAATCAAAATTTTTGTAAGAGAACGTGTTATTGAATCCTCCAAAAAGCTTTGGCTGTGCACAACCGATAATCGTACGATCAAGATCGTTGATCACTCCGTCAGGAACACCATCCGGGCCACTAATATCTTTATAGCGGATATCGCCAGGTTTAGCTGTCGGCTGCGCAGAAGATGCTATGTCATCCGTCGTACTGAAAAGTCCGTCATACACATATCCGTAGAACGTTCCTAAAGGCTGTCCGACCTGTATGATACGCCCCAAATGTATTCCGGTTTCATCCTGGCCTGGCTGACTCGGATAAATAAATGAGACATCACCCAAATCCAATACTTTATTCTTGTTATAAGTAAGGTTCAAACTCGTATTCCAAGTGAAATCACCTTCTATCGGCGTCGCATTGATCGCTAATTCAAAACCTTTATTTTCGACTTCTCCAATATTTTTCAGACCGGAAGAGAAACCTGAAGACCCCGGTACTTTCACTTTCAACAACAGATCACGGGTTTTCTTGTAATAACCATCAATAACTACAGTCAAACGATTATTAAAGAAGCCGAAATCGATACCGGCATCGAACTGGGCAGTTGTTTCCCACTTCAGGTTCGTATTGGCAACTTGCGACGGATAATAGCCAGTCACCTTATCTCCACCTGCCACATAACCATTCGAACCCAACAAAGCATACGCAGGGTAAGTACCAATTCCATCTTGGTTACCTGTGATACCGAAACTTACACGAGGTTTCAAATTACTAAAGATATTCAAGTCTTTAATAAAAGATTCCTCAGAAGCTCTCCATGCCAAAGCAGCAGAAGGGAAATACCCCCAGCGGTTATCCGAACCGAAACGGGATGAACCGTCTGCACGGATAGAAGCAGTCAACAAGTATTTATTATTCACTGTGTAGTTAACACGAGCCAGGTAAGAATTCAAAGCCCATTTCTTAACTTCAGATCCAGGAGCCGTATAAGTCGTCCCCGATCCTAAATTATTCATCTGCAAATTATCATTCAAGAAACCATAAGAACCGGCATTAAAACCATCATAGGCCGATTGCTGTTGCGTATATCCGACCATACCCGTAAAAGAGTGTACACCCCATGTATTCGTATAAGTTAGGATATTTTCGTTAATCCACGTATAAGTGTTATTCGAGATTTTCTTGGCTTCTCCATTCTTTTGGCTACCGGAATAAACAGAACGGGGATTATAACTTTTGTTGGTGGCATAATCGATATCAATACCAAAAGAAGATTTGAACTTCAGTCCTTTAATTATATTCCACTCAACAAATGCGTTGTTTAATGATCGGAAATTGGTATGCCAATCCACCTTTTCGTTTATAACTCCAACCGGGTTGTCAAATGTAATGACGCCATTATTGTCACTAAACGTATAACTTCCGTCATCTTGCATCACAGGCAAATTCGGTGGCGTAGTCAAACGGGACTGCAAAACAGAATTTCCAACACGGTTATTGTCGACTTTCGTCATCGTCAGACTTAATCCCAGATTTATCGTTGAAGAGATCTTATGATCAATATTGGCTCGGAAAGCATATTTTTTCATTTCAGATGCTTTGATTACTCCTTCCTGGTTGAAGTAATTGAAAGAAGTCAAGAAAGTCGTTTTATCATTACCACCGGAAACCGTCAACTGGTAGTTTTGTGTCAGGGCATTCTTATTGGATGTCAAATCCTGCCAATCCGTCGTAGCTGGAGTCAGACTTTCATCATAAATTGCTGCCCCACCGGAATTTACCAATGCCTCATTTGCCAGTTTCTCAAATGAACGGGAATCCAGCAAGTCATATTTCTTATAGATATTCTGAATGCCCCAGTAGGCGTCAAACGCAACAGAGGTTTTTCCACTTTTACCTTTTTTGGTTGTTACTATGATAACACCGTTAGCACCACGGGAACCGTAAATAGCTGTCGAAGAAGCATCTTTCAGAACTTCTATCGATTCAATATCCGATGTCGGGATCGAGTTCAGTGGGCTTAATGCCGTCTGGCTTGCATCCGCACTCGGATAAACAGGCATACCATCAATGATATACAACGGTTCGTTACCGCCGGAAATAGAGTTACCTCCACGGATACGGACAGTAGAACTTGCACCCGGCATTCCTGAATTCTGTACCATATACAAACCGGACGTACGTCCCTGCAACATCTGGTCTACGGATTTCACGCTGATTCCCTGCACCTTATCAACTTGAATGGAACCGACAGCACCGGTCAAGTCGCTTTTCTTTACCGAACCGTAACCGATCACAACCACTTCTTCCAAATTCTGGGTATCTTCGGATAAGATAATCTTCAAAACAGACTGGCTACCTACAGGCACTTCCTTAGTCAGATAACCGATGTAAGACACGACTAACGTTGCAGTAGGCTTGTCCAACGCTAAGGTAAACTTACCATCGACATCCGTCACTGTTCCGACTGATTCTGAACCTTTTTCGATCACGTTGGCACCAATAATAGGCTCACCATTGATATCCGTAATCACACCACTAACCGTTTTACCCTGCTGTGCTGACAAAGGGATTGTAGTCGTCGTTCCACCTGCGGACAGTAATATATATGAACCATCGACAGAATATTTCACATCCGTTCCGGCGAACAGATTTGCCAAGACTTCCTCCAGAGAGGCTTTCTTCAAATTAACAGACACTTTTCTGTCCACATTCACAAACTTGTTGTAAATAAACAGATAATCAGTTTGTTTCTCAATATCGTTCAACACATTCTCAAGTTCGGTGTTACTTCTTTTGATCGTAACATTTACATTCTGAGAACTGGAGTTTTCTGCGTGCATGCAAAAAATGAACACGAATAATAACAAAGTGGTTATTCTCATGACTCTAAAAAATTGTTTACATCGAGATCTTTTTACAGAATAAGACATCGACAAAGATTTTTTATTCATATCTTTGGAAATAAAGTTTATTAATACAGTTAAATAATTGTGTTAAGCTATGCCGATAAGTGTGGGGACACTTGTCGGCATTTTTCTCAATAAAAGGTTAACCTTTCTCCTTTATCATAGGCATTATCTTTTAAGATTAGACATTACTTTATATAGATGACCGATTCATCTTTATTCCGTTCAAACGTATATTTGGCATCTTTTTGCAGAATACGCAGTGCCTTGTCTATACCGTCCGATATCCGGAATTTACCACTACAGATATAATCGGCTAATTTAGGGTTCTCTATAATAATATGTATACCGTAGCATTTTTCAAAACGAGACATCAACTCCTTAAAATGCATACTCTTAAAACAAATTAATCCCTCTTTCCAGCGAAAAGGATCAAAATCCGCAATCGGCTTCGACTGCAAATGTCCGTTGATCCAAGAAACCTGTTGATTAGGTGCCAAGACCAAGCTCTCCGACGGCTTCTTCTTATCCGACACCCGTACCGAACCTTCCATCAGCGACGTGCAGAAATCCTCAGAGTCGCTGTACGCTTCCACGTTGAATTTTGTCCCTAACACCTCGACATTACATTTGTCCGTCCGGACGACAAAAGGTTTGCCACCCTTGTGAGTCACCTCGAAATAAGCCTCGCCATCCAGGGATATCTCCCGCTTATTGCCTGTAAAGGCGGCAGGGTAGCGCATTTCAGAACGGGCATTCAGCCAGACGTTCGTGCCGTCCGGCAAAGTCAGGTTGGCACGCTGGCCGGCGGGAACCGTGATCGTATTCATTGCCTCGCCTATCTTCCGGATTTCCGACTTATAGAAATACGTTCCGCAGGCGATGGTAATGGCAAACACAGCAGCAATCTTCATGGCTTCGAACAAGACAGTCCGGTAAAAAGGACGGGATTTCTTTTCCGTCCCAGCCGACTTCGTGCTACCCGACAGAATCATCGCATCGAAAAACTCTCGTTCTCTGAAAAGCATTTGCTCGTTTTCGGGAGAGGATTCCAGCCAGATACGGACAGCTTCTTTCTCTTCACGAGAAGCTTTTCCGTCAAAGAATTTATACAGTGTTTCTTTTTCCATTTTTTCCGTTTCTGTTTATAAAGCAAATAAGCAGGAAATATCCCTAACGGAAAAGGGATTTTTTTTGAGAAAAAGTTTCAACCAGACACCATGCACTTGGAATTTGCCCGTCATTTTTGCTTATTTATCGCCAGATATCGAAAATTTTTCACGCCAGTCGGACTTTTGTCGACAACCGTCAGCAGACTTGCCGACAATTATCGACAGGCAAGTATCAGCAAAAGAATTTTGGCAGGAAAGCCAGTAAAGGGAAATAATCTTTTAAAGCTACACGCAAGACTTTCAAAGCCTTGGTAATGTGGAACTCCACCGTTTTCGTCGAGATACCCAAGGCTACCGCGATCTCCTTATGGCTTTGGTTGTTGTAGCGGCTGCGGACAAAGATGTCACGTGTCTGTTCGGGTAATGTTTCCAACGCCTTATCGACAAGCGACTGCAACTCGTCGGAGAACAGTTTTTCAGGATTACAAGCTTCGAGGGTAGCGATGCGCAGATTCAGTTCCCAAGTGTCACAATCCTTCAAATACTCGACTATCTCTTCCCGCGTACGCAAACGTTGCAGGTAATTCAGGCATTTGTGCTTGATAACGGTCAGGATATAGGCCGGGACATTCGAGTCAGATGCAAGTTTTCCCCTATTTTCCCAATAATACATCAGGCTTTCGATCGCAATATCTTCCGCAACCATACTGTCGCCTACATATGTGTTGGCAAAATGGACAAAACGACCTTTATAGTCAGTAAACAACTGATTAAAAGAATATATCTCGGATCCGCCTTTCATACATATAGAATCAAATCGCCGATAAAGATATACATAAATCCGGCTTGTCCACCTTTCTTGTAGGATTTTCCAGCATTTATCCATTAAATAGAAACAAAGGCAAACATAAATCATATTTTTTCTCTAAATTTGTATTTAAAATACGAGAGATTCGATGAAGAAAGTAAACATAACAACCGCAGTTCTATTGATTTACCTGATCGTTATGAGCATAATCGGTTGGCCTGGCAAACAAGCCGATCCTGATTATGTACAGTATTTCGGGGTGATCGCGGCGACTGTTCTTGTTATCGGCCTATTGCGTTTCCTGCAGATCAAACGACTGAAGATTCGAGACAAGATGAAAGACGAAAAAAGGAATAACGAAGTTTAATTGCAAATATAAAATTCTAATTCATGAAGGACCTTGTGATCGGACTGTCCCTGTTTGGGATGGTCAGTGCGTGCAGCCCTGCACCCCAAACAAAAGACAATGTCGAGGAAGACTATTGCCAGTATGTTAATCCCTTTATCGGGAATGCGGACAACGGACACACGTTTCCGGGTGCTTGTGCGCCGTTCGGACTGATACAGGCAAGCCCCGAATCCGGAGTTGGCTCTTGGAGATACTGTTCGGGATATAATTATGAAGATAACTTTATCGAAGGTTTCGCTCAAACGCATCTGAACGGAACGGGTTGTCCGGACTTGGGCGACATCCTGCTGTTCCCGTTCAGCGGCGATATAAAAGACAATACTTATAAAAGCGAATACGACAAATCCACCCAGAAAGCATCACCGGGTTATTATGCGGTCACCTTATCCGACTACGGTGTCGATGCAGAAATTACGGCAACTGCCCACACTGCTCTCCATCGCTATAAATTCAACAACGAAGGGCCGGCACGTCTGCTGGTCGACCTGCAACGCGGTATGGTCGGAAGCAAAGATGCGCTGAAGACACATGTCTTAGAAGCCGAGCTTGAAATGCCGGACAACCAGACGATCACTGGACATAACCAAACTCGTGCTTGGGTGACACGCCATTATTTCTATGTAATCAAATTCGACCATCCTTATACGGTCAAGGAAGAACTCCCGGTGGAGAAAGGAGAAAAGGCGAAACGCCTGATACTAGAATTCGACACGAAACCAGGTGAAGCCGTACAGGTGAAAGTTGCCATGTCGAGCGTAAGTGTCGACGGAGCTCTCGCCTCCTTGCAAAAAGAAAATCCGGCATGGGATTTCGATGCTGTCCATCAGTCCACACGCGGCCAGTGGCAGGCACTCCTTTCCCGCGCACAAGTTACAGGTACGACGGATGAAAAGACAAGTTTCTACACCTCCATGTATCACTTGATGATGCAACCGAACAATATTGCCGACATTGACGGACGGTATCGCGGTATCGATGACAATATTCATACGTCTCCGACAGGCGAATACTATTCTACGTTCTCACTTTGGGATACCTATCGCGCCGCTCATCCGCTATACACGATTCTGAACCCGAACAAGGTAGACGCCATGATCCAGACAATGCTGGATCACCAGAAGATACAAGGTTTTCTCCCGATCTGGGCTTTGTGGGGAAAAGAGAACTTCTGCATGATCGGCAATCACGCCATTCCAGTGATCGTGGATGCTTATTTGAAAGGATTCAAGGGGTTCGATGCAGAAGAGGCTTACCAGGCAGTCAAAGCGAGCGCTACCGTCAGCCATTTTAACTCCGACTGGGAAACATTCGAGAAATACGGTTATTTCCCGTTCGACATCATCGACACCGAATCGGTTTCCAAAACCTTGGAATGTGCTTACGACGACTATTGTGTAGCCCAGATGGCAAAAGCGTTAGGCAAGACGGAAGATTACGAACGTTTCTCCAAACGTGCCGCCTTCTATAAGAACCTCTTCGATCCGGAACTCAAGCTAATGAGAGGAAAAGATTCCAAAGGCAACTGGCGTACGCCGTTCAATTCCTTCCTGCTCTCACACGCCAGTTCTTCGGGCGGCGATTTCACGGAAGGCAATTCTTGGCAGTACACTTGGCATGTACAGCACGATGTACAAGGCCTGATCGACCTGATGGGTGGCAACGAGGCTTTCGTGACCAAACTCGACTCATTGTTCTTCCTCGAAAGCACGGCTGAAAACACAGGTTTCGTTTCCGACGTAACCGGCCTGATCGGACAATATGCACACGGCAACGAGCCCAGCCATCATGTAGCTTACCTTTACAGCTATGCCGGTCATCCGGAAAAGACGCAGCAGGTGATCCGCGAAGTCTTCGACCGTTTCTACCTGGCCAAACCGGACGGCCTGTGCGGTAACGACGACTGCGGCCAGATGTCCGCCTGGTATATCTTCTCGGCTATGGGCTTCTATCCGGTCAACCCGATCAGCGGGGAATATGTTTTAGGCGCTCCTCAGATAGAAAAGATTTCCCTATCTCTCCCCGAAGGCAAAACATTCACTGTCGAAGCCAAAGGTTTGTCCAAAACCAACAAATACGTCAAATCAGTAGAACTGAACGGAAAGCCGGTCACAGGTCTTACAATCAGCCACAAAGATGTCATGAATGGCGGGAACCTGGTGTTTACAATGACAGACCAACCAGGAAGATAATAAGATTCAGAACAGTGTGTCAAAATGTACTTGTCCCCGAACTTGACGCGGGAACAAGGTAGTTTTGACATACTGCCCTGAATTATGCCAATCAGCAAACCGAATTCAGTCTTGCATACTTTCTCTTATCTGGGGACAACGGTTGTTACCTCCTTGAAGGCATACCTTCGCCGCTCCCCATCGCGCAATTGGAGGATCAGATGGCCGGTCGGCTCGATGGCATGGATACGGGCTTCGAAAGAGCCGTTTTCATCAATATAGAAATAATAACCGTCACCATGATATAAGGCCGCCATATAGGCAGCTCGGATTTCTTCCTCCTTCTCCTGTAATAATAGGAAATAGTAGTTAAAGAAGATACGCAGGAAGCAGGCCAATACATCTTCCCGGTCATACGTCTTACCTGTAATCTGAGTCAGGGATATGGGATTGGGGGCATCACTACGGAATATTTCCTGGTTGATATTAAGCCCGATACCGACTACCGAACAATAGAGATGCTGCCCGGACAGATCATTCTCGATCAGCATTCCGCATATCTTACGATCTTTCCAGTAAATATCGTTCGGCCATTTTACCGTGACGGAATCCGTGTACTTCTCCAACGTTTCCTTCACACTCAGGGAAGCAATCTGGGAAATCAGGAATTGTCGGTTCGCAGGAAGAAAATCAGGATATAAAAGAATACTGAACATCAAATTTTTCCCAGCTTCCGACTCCCATGAGTTTCCGACCTGCCCCTTTCCGGCTGTTTGAAAATCGGCTATGACGAGGCTACCTTCCGGCAACCTGGCTTTTGCACTTTGTTCCCGCAGGTAGTTATTGGTCGAATCTGTCTCGACAAGCCGGATGATCTTCGGAGTTTCGTTTTTGTCATTCATTTTCGTAAGCTTCTCTTATTTTCTTCGGTAATTTGGCGATCACCTCGCGATAAGAATGATGGATCCAGTGCTTGATCTCGCTGTCCGGCATATCCCGGTCAAGGTAGATGGTGTTCCAGTATTTCTTGTTAAAATGCCAAGCACCTTCCACTGCCGTATATCGTTCGCGCAGATCCTCGACATAATCGGTGCTGCATTTCAGTGACACACACGGTTCCACGGCATCCAGAGGCAGGAGCAAAAACATCTTCCCCTCCACTTTGAACACCAGTGAAACATCATCGAAAGGGAAACACTCCGTCACATTCTTCAGCGACAGGCAATATTCCCTGGCTTCTTCTATATTCATACTGTTCTTTGTTTTATTTGCGGCAAGGAGCATAGAAAGCATCTTCTATATGATCTATTTCAGACTCCTCTCCTTTTTTGATTACGGTTATGATGTCAAAACGGACCGGTAGTTCAAGATTGAAAAAGCGGACATACGCATCGGCTGCCGCCACGATACGGCGGATTTTAGGAGCATCGACCGCATCTTCCGGCGCCAAAAGATAATCATCCGAACGCGTTTTCACCTCTACCACAACCAGCCAGGTATCTTTGACTGCTACGATGTCCAGCTCATAATGATGCCAATGCCAGTTCGTATGGGTAATCTTGTAGCCCTGCTTTTCCAGAAAAGCACGTGCAACCGACTCACCGTCTTTTCCTGTTTCGTTCCGTTTAGCCATTCCATGTAATTTGCACAAATATACTGTTTTTCTTTTTTATTTGCGCTTTCCCCCTTACATTTGCAAACTATGACACTGAAACGTAAATATTCATCTCCACAGCCGAATCACCCACGCGTGCACAAGGTCACTTTCATGCTCAACGACGACGAGCAGAAGGCAGTGGAACGTTATCTTGCCAGGTATAAAATCATCAACAAATCCCGTTGGTACCGTGAGACAATCCTGTCCCACATACTTAAAACCCTGGAAGAGGACTATCCTACCCTCTTCAATGAAAACGAAATGAGAAGATGATGGATCCATTCAACGACGAATATTTCATGAAGCAGGCACTAGTAGAAGCCCGCTCAGCAGCCGAAGAGGGAGAAGTTCCCGTCGGTGCCGTTATCGTATGTAATAACCAGATCATAGCCCGCGCCCACAACCAGACGGAACGTCTGAACGACCCAACCGCCCATGCCGAGATGTTAGCGATAACGGCGGCAGTCGGCGTCTTAGGAGCCAAGTATCTGACCGGATGCAGCCTTTACGTGACGGTGGAACCTTGCGTGATGTGTGCCGGAGCAATCGGATGGTCGCAACTAAGCAAGATCGTCTACGGAGCGACAGACGAAAAAAGAGGCTTCCAGCAATACGCACCGAAAGCCTTACATCCAAAAGCGACAGTCAAAAAAGGGGTTCTTGAAAACGAATGCGCCGAAGAAATGCGCAAATTCTTTCAGCGCAAGCGCTGAACAACTTATTTCACTTCCTCGTAATCCACATACTCTCCTTCATCTTTTGCAAAGATCTTTTTACGGGAGGCCTGCGAGGCATATTCTTCGCGTGCAGAGCTGTTGCTGCGCGCGTCGGAAGAGTAACCGCTTGTTTGACGGCGTTGTTCACCCTCCTTTCCACTACTTCCGCTTCCGAACAGGATATTTTTAAAGGTACGCAAGATAGAGAATCCCATTAGAAAAACTAACAGGATAAAGAAGAAGAACATAACAAACAAAAACTTAAACATATTCCGTCACTTAGTTGGTTTATTACACAAACACAAAGATACGAACTCTTGTTTACCTTCTTTTGTTAAAAAAAGACAAGGTTATATAGAGAATGACTGTTCCGGCAATGCCCAGAACACCAAAGAGAGTCACAAAGACCACCGCCCCGGCCACTAAAATATAGCGTAACTCATTGCCTTTCCATGCCAACGACTTTACTTTCAATGAGAACATCGGAACTTCAGATACCAGCAAAGACGAAAACAGGATCGCCGCAACTATCGTTCCGGCAATAAACCCGATGCTGTCCACTGGTATGGCAGAATGGAACGCATAGCCGATAGACGCCCAGAAAAGAGCATGGGCCGGGACAGGCATACCGATAAAAGAAGTCGTCTGCCTTTCATCGATATTGAACTTGGCGAGACGCAACCCGGAAAAGACCGGTATCACCAGAGCCATATACGGAACATAGCCTGCCGCCTCTCCCAAAACAGGAGCCGTCATACATGCCTGCTCCAACAACCAATAAACGATCATTCCAGGAGCGACACCGAAACTTACCATATCAGAAAGAGAATCCAATTCTTTCCCCATCGGAGAGTAGGCGTGCAGGGAACGGGCGGCAAAACCGTCACCAAAATCAAAAACAGCCGCAATGACAATCCACAAGGTCGCCATCGGCAAGTTTCCCCTTAACGCCATAATGCAAGCGATACAACCAGATATCAGGCTGCAGCAGGTAACAAAATTAGGTATACTATTCTTGATGCTCATTTATTTCTCTTATTTTCCCAAACGGGCTATCGGAGTCTGGTTACCGGTAACCTTCTGATCCATTTCGACCAGGACTTCCGTCCCGACAGGCAGGTAAACATCTACACGCGAACCAAACTTGATAAACCCCATCTGTTCGTCCACATGGCACTTATCACCGACTTTGGCATAGGTCACGATACGTCGTGCCAACGCACCTGCAATCTGGCGTGCCAATACATCCACCCCGTTACGGGTTGTAATGACAACAGCCGAACGCTCGTTCTCCGTGCTGCTCTTCGGCAAGTAGGCGGCACGGAAACGCCCGTTCTGATGTGATACATGCTTGACAGTCCCATTCACCGGGAACCAATTGGCATGTACATTGAAAACGGACATGAATATGGATATCTGCAAGCATTCCCTGTGCAGGATTTCATTCTCCATCACTTCCTCAATCGCCACAATCGTACCATCGGCAGGGGCGATCACCAATCCTTCCGAATCGAACGGGAAACGACGGAACGGGCTACGGAAGAAGTTAAGTACCAACAAGAACAGGACTGTGGTGACGAAAGTCGTGGTATAGAACACCCAACCTCTACCGACAGTATGATACAGCGCAACGTCCACGACAAAGAATATCGTGAAAAGCGTTAATAATAGACCTGTTCCTTCTTTATGTACTTTCATTCTTTAATCTAATCGAGTATTTATCGTAAGAATTTGCAAAAATATTCATTTTTACCGAATAACAAAAATATATCACCCTTTCACCGCTTCTATTTTATTTAATTCAACATACCAAAGGAAACCTTCAACCTCGTCATAACCCATTTGCCGGATCAGTTTCAGGTAGTTCCTTACCTGACTATGATAGCGTTGGTCGGCATGTTCCCCAAACTTATAGTCGACCACGACCACACGGTTTCCGGTAATCATTACACGGTCCGGACGCTTGGACAGCCCTTTTCCGAACAGGATGTCGACCTCGTTCAACACACGTGCCGTACCGTCATACCAAGAAGCAGCTTCCGGCAGGTTCAACAACTCTTCGAGGCGTGCGACAAGTGCTATCGCTTCCTCTTTGTCGATCACCCCTTCCTGATGGTATCGTTCGACCGACTGCGGAATATCCTTCCGGGTACGGATACAGCTCAACACCTCGTGCATCAAAGCCCCATGTTTCCGGCGGGCATTATCGAAGAAATAGCCTTTGCCATGCAGACGTAACTGCAAACGGTCGTCCGGAGAGATGGAACTAAGGCGTGCCATCCCGATCTCCTGAATGTCCCCATTCTCCTCCTTTGCAACCGGATGCCACCAGTCGCCCAACTCGAAAACGCCCGTTTCGGTATCGAAAGCGGCAGGTAACGAGATCAGCTTCTCACCCTCCCGTGTATCAGGCATATCCGTGCGCAGACCAGCCCACAAGGCATCGGTCAAAGTCGAAATCTTTTCCACTTCACCAGTTGCATCCTTCATCTTCTTCGGGCGCGGAGAGAATACAATCAACTCATCTTTCGAACGAGTAAAAGCGACATATAAAGTATTCAGGTTATCAATAAAGGCATGCAAGCGTTCCTCAAAGTAATCGCCTGCAAAAATCGTCTTTCCCAACGACTGGCCGTAGCGCACGGGAACCAGATGCAGGCGATCAAACGGCTTCTCTTCCGGATGGCACCAGAGGATGACTGGTTTTGTCGGTTTATGGTCGATCTCCCAATCCCCGAAAGGGATGATTACGACTTTAAAGCCCAACCCCTTCGACTTATGAACCGTGAGGATACGGATCGCATTCTGTCCATCCGGTGTGGCAATTGTTTTCCGGCAGCCCGTTTCGTTCCACCATTTCAGGAAACGGTTCAGGTCTGCGCTCTCCTTCTGGGTATATTCGGACACCATATCCAAGAAAGCCTGGACAAAAACCTGCTCATTTTCGGGAAAGTCGTCGGCAAAAAGGCGGAACAGACCTTCCGTTATTTCATAGAGGGACTGGCGGGAAAGGATTTGCAGGACAGAGACGACTTCCGGTGGAAAAGCCGGAGTTTCGACACCAAATCTCCCTTTCAACACTTGATAGGAATATAAAGCGATCTGCTCGTTCGTCCGGTCTTCGGGGTTCTTCAGGTAACGCAACAAAGAAACCATGAAACGGACTGCCGTCGAACCACTGACAAACAGAGCCTCATCCGAAATAATATCGTAGTTGTAGCGGTTGGAAGGATGCTCTTCCTTATAAGCCAGTAAAGTATCTGCCACCTGTGCCCCTTCCTGATTGGTGCGAACAAGGATAGCAATGTCTTTTAGCGCATATCCGTTATCCTGCAATTTCTCCAACACGCCGGGCAAACGTCCGAGAGCTTCCTCTTTCCAATCTTTCTCATTATCTCCGGAGAGAAATTCAATCCGTACATGCCCGTCTTTCTGCATGAAAGGGGGAGGAACCTGTTGGAAACTTTTATCATAGGCGGACATGATCTTAGTGAAAAAAAACGCTCGTTGTTCCTCGCTCAGGGAAGAGACGGACAGCGCTTCATTATAGACAGCCTGCAGGACACCCGGAAGTGTCGTAAAAAGGGCATTGTTAAACTCCACGATATTCCGGCAACTGCGCCAGTTATCCTTCAGCGTCTCTTCATGAACTACTTCAGGAGAAAAGTCGGCTTGCACCTGTTCGTCCAGCAACTTCCAGTCCGAGTTACGGAAACGATAGATGCTTTGCTTCACATCTCCTACGATCAAATTATCCCGGCTATGTGCAAGGCTCTCTTCGATCAACGGACGGAAGTTGTTCCACTGCATTCCGCTGGTGTCCTGAAACTCGTCTATCATATAATGGTCGACATGTGTACCGGTTTTTTCATAGATGAAAGGAGCATCGCTGCCTTCAATCACCTTACTGAGCAATTCGGTCGTGTCGGCAATCAACATCACATTTTTTTCTTCCCGATAAGCGGCTATCTGGCGGGACACATCGGTCAGGATCCCCAACGTATAATAATAACGGACAATTTCACGGGCGGTATTATAGGCAGTCAGATTACCGAACAGGGAAATAATTCCTTTGATGCAATCGTTCAAACCATCCTCAAAGGCACATCCGATGATCTGCCGGGTACCGAGCGAAACCGTTTTCGTGAAACAGCCGTCCAGATTATCCGCCAAACCGATAAAAGTAGCGGACGGCTCTTTCATCTCTCCCTGCACCAGACGGTCGAGAAGCGTCAGAGGCGAACGGCTGCCCCCTTTAAAATCGGTAACTTTAAGCCCATATTTATTCAGGATCGCCAGGCCGCGTTCTCCCAATTCTTTAGCGGTCGCTTCTACCGAACGGATGATGCCGTACAGCTCGTTCTTGTAGTCTTCCAGCGCTTTCTTGTCCTCTATATCCCGGCCGACCGCTTCACTGAAAGCCTTATAGCTCTCCTTGAAGACCTCACGGCTCAGGGCCATAATATCTTTACGCAGGTTCCATTCCCCTCCGCTCTCTATCTTATCCTCCGCAAACCGGAGCAGCCAGCCTAACAAGTCCTTGCTTTCAGGCTTTTCGAGGTCGGACAGCAGGTTGTCGATAGCCGTCGTGAGCACCAGTTCCTGATCCATTTCGATCCCATAACCACCTTGTAAACCAATCTCGCGTGTAAAGGCACGCATAGTTTGCTGGAAAAAGCGGTCGATCGTACTGATGTTGAACGCCGAATAATCGTGCAGGATATCGATCAGTATTTGGGCCGCCTGTTTGCGAACCTGGATTTCCGTCAATGAATAGGCCGACTTCAGCAATTCCACATAATCCGATTTCCTTCCGGAAGCCAAGTTGTACAGTTCGTCGACAATACGTGTCTTCATCTCGTCTGTCGCCTTGTTCGTAAAGGTCACAGCAAGGATACGGCGAAAAGCGCCCGGTCCCGTAAACAGTAAAGTCAGATATTCACCGGTCAGCTTGTGCGTTTTCCCGGCTCCGGCGGAAGCTCTGTAGACTGTCAGCATACGATCAGATTATACGACTTTTGACATAGCCTTCTTTTTGCAATATTTCCAGCACTTTAGGACGCAGGTCACCCTGTACGATGATTTCCCCGTCTTTGGCCGAGCCACCGACACCGCATTTCACTTTCAAAAATTTTCCAAGTGCTTCCAAATCGCCGGTCGTTCCCCGGAAACCGGTTACCAATGTCACGGCCTTGCCGCCCCGGTTCCGCTTATCCAAAGCAATGCGCAGCAGCTGCTTCTCTTTCGGAAGCGTTTCTTCTTCCTCTTCGTCTCCTGTATTATATTGAAAATCCGGGTTCGTAGAATACATGATCCCCAGACGGTCCTTCCAATCGTTACTCTTCATATTTCATCTTTTCTTTATGGGGTCAAATCTACAAATTAACGGCGGGATAAACAAGATACAACATTAGTTTCACTTTGTTACCCGTAAGTGAAACCCTTGTTTCATGTAAGAGAAAATAAATTATCCCTTACATGAAAATAAATTTTCACCCAAGGGGAACTTCTAAAACTATTATAGATAAAGACCTGGAAGCGGTAGACTATTTCTGTATCAGCACCGTTGCATATGCAGCTATTCCCTCCTGTCGTCCGGTAAAGCCTAACTTCTCGGTTGTCGTCGCCTTGATGGAGATATCTTCTACATCTACTTGGAGGACGTCAGCCATCACCCGTTTCATTTCGGGAATATGTGGATTCAGTTTCGGACGTTCGGCGGCGACAGTCGCATCTATATTACCCAATGTATATCCGGCATCACGAAGTAATTCCATTGTATCGAACAACAGGATCTTGCTGTCGATGTCCTTATATTCACCTGCCGTATCGGGGAAATGATAACCGATATCACGCATATTAGCTGCGCCCAACAGGGCATCACAAATAGCATGAATCAAGACATCCGCATCACTATGCCCTTGCAGGCCCATCGTATGCTCTATTTTCACTCCGCCCAGCCACAAATCACGCTCCGGAACCAATGCATGCACATCATATCCAAACCCAACCCGTACTTTCATCACTTTCAACTTTTAACTTCCAACTTTCATCTGAACAAGTTCTTGATCCCGTCCATATCAAAAGACAGGGAGAAACGAAGTGTTTGGTCCAACGGGTTCTGCGGAACCGTACTAACCAGATAAGCAGCATCCAGCTGGAACACACTCATACGGAAACCGGCACCCACAGAAAAGTATTTACGGTTACCGACATTCGCATTCTCGTAAAAGTAACCACCACGGACGAAGAACTGCTGGTTATAACTATACTCGGCTCCGACCGAAACCATGATCTCCTTCAGCAGGCCGTTAGGTGAATCGGTAAAAGACTTCAACATACCGGAAAGGCTCGACCATGATTTATAGTCGTCCACACGCGTCTGGTAATCGGCATCAGTCTCTCCTTCTTCCTTTTGCGGAGCATACGGGACCATGTATTTGTTCAGGTCCAGATAAACGCCGATCTGGTTGTAATCGTCAATCGGATAAAGCAAACCGGTCCCCAACGTCAGCTTTGCCGGAAGGTACTGGTTCGTATTACCCCCGTCATACGAGATCTTACTCCCTATATTCGACAGGTTGAAACCAAAGCTCCACAATGCCTCGGCATTACCCATCAGCACATATTTTTCCAGATAACCGGAAATATCGGCAGAAAAAGCATTGCCCGCATTGCTTTCGTCATTCTGGTCCGTCCCCATATCCGAACGGATGTAACGCAAGGTTACCGCCATTGAATAGGACTCGGACAGCTTGCGACTATAAGCCACGTCGAACGCCATCTCATACGGGTTCAAACCATAAGGGACATCCCCGATGTTCTCCCATATATTCACTTCACCTAACGAGAAATAACGCAAAGATGCACTGATAGCCTGTAAATCGCTATTTCCTAATTTGTAGTAACCGGTCATATTCACCAAGGCCACATCATTGACCAATTTACGCAACCACGGCGTATATGACAAACTGACTCCCGCCTTACTTCCCATAAAAGCATATTTGGCAGCATTCCAATACTGCGAGTTGATGTCCGGCAAAGTCGCCGCGCCCATGTCTCCCATACCGCCGCCTCGTGCATCCGGAGCGATGTTCAACGAAGGAACCGCCATTTGGAGCAAAGAAGGATTATCCTGTCCCCAAATCATCGCAACCGAAGCGAAGAAGTTAAGTATTATAACGAGTGCACCGATTCTGAATTTACTTATCATATGTCTATCCTTAAATTTATTTTCCGATTCAGTAGGGACGATTCACGAACCGCTCCTACTGCATTATAAACTGAATAATCCGAACTTTATTGTATGCTCAAATAAAATTCCTACTTTTGTCTTTTGAGTATGAAAGATATACAATCGACAGGCAAAGTTAAAGCATTATTTCTTCTGATGCGCCCTTTCCAGTGGGTAAAAAACATCATCTTGTTCCTTCCCATGTTTTTTGCACAGGAGATAGGAGATACGGACAGGCTGTGGAATGTTGCAATCCTGTTTGCCGGTTTCTGCTTGCTCACCAGTGGTGTATATATTTTCAACGACTTGATGGATGCGGGTGAAGACCGCTTGCATCCGGTCAAACGATTCCGTCCGATCGCCTCCCGGAAAGTTTCTCCGATGGCCGCCCTTGTCTTCATGTTCCTGCTATATGCGACGAGTGCATTATGTTTCAGCTTCATGTATACAAGCAACAACCAGATCTGGTTGTTGTCAGGAGGATATATCCTCCTGAACTTAGCCTATACGCTTTACCTCAAACAGGTACAGATCATAGATGCCATGATTGTCGCCTGCGGTTTCATCATCCGGCTTGAAGCGGGAGCTGCCGCCGGGGAGATAGAACTTTCGCACTGGCTGATTATCATGACATTCATCCTCTCCCTGTTCCTCGCTTTTGCCAAGCGCCGGGACGATTTGCTCAATTTCATGGAGACCGGACAGATTTCACGTAAGAATATTACCGGATATACGATCGACTACCTGAACGTGATCCTGTCGTTTCTCTCTTCCATCATAGCCGTGACTTACATATTATATACGCTTTCGCCCGAAGTGACGTCGAGGAGCAGCGAATACCTGTATGCCACAGTTCCTTTCGTACTGGCAGGCATCATGCGCTATCTGCAAATCATCCTGGTGGAGAAGAGCAATTGCAACCCGACCGACATCCTCTTACAGGACCGTACTTTGCAGTTGACCGTGGCCGGCTGGTTTATCGTATTCGCTTTACTTATTTATTGATATGGCAATCGCAATATTCGACTTCGACGGAACCATCATTTCCCGCGACTCTTTGCCGGATTTTCTGATTCAGGCTTGTGGACGGAAGGCTTTCCTCCTGCGGCTCCCCTGGATTATCCTGCTGAAAGGAGCAGCCTTAACGGGCATTCTCTCCACGCACCGGGCCAAAGAGCTTGTGATCTCCTCTTTCCTGCGAGGAATGAAGACGGAGGATTTCCAACAGGCTTGTCTCGAATATGCCTCCCGTATACCGGCTTTCGTCTATCCTGCGGCCTTGGAAGAAATACGCAGGCATCAGGAAGAAGGAAACAAGATCGCCATTATCAGCGCGTCCATGCCCGACTGGATACGCCCCTGGGCACAAACTGTCGGAATCCGGTTCGTGGAAGGAACAGGGCTGGAAGTTAGGGAGCAGACTTTGACCGGGCGTTTTTCCACGCCCAACTGTAAAGGAGGTGAGAAGGTACGCAGGCTCCGCCGGCTATATCCGGATTTCGCCTCCGAGACGCTGCATGTATATGGCGACAGTTCCGGCGACAAAGAACTGCTCGCCCTTGCAGATGTCCCCCATTATAAACCATTCAACAATAAATAAACATATACTATGATGCCATCCTGCCTGTCTATCCTGTTTCGCGCTCTCCGGATCGAGTGGAGAGAGACTAAGCGCACGTTATTTCCGACGACCCCGATAGAAACCGGGCTTTTCCTTTTCTTCTTCCTTCTTTACGGGTGTATCGGTTACCGGATGCTCTTTCATACGGAACTGATCGATGTACCCAACGGGGGAGCGGGAAGTTACTTGGGCTATGACAATCTATTCCATCTCCACACGCGCGGAGGAGCATTCGACATCAGCCATCCCTTTTTCGGCATCTTCCATTTGTTGAAAACACTGTTGACAATCCTGTTGACAACCCTGTTCAAAGAGAAAACTTCCGGTATTATTTGCCTGACACTGATGAACCTGTTGATAACCGGCGGACTGGTCCTGATCTATCGTTACCTGAAGCAGATCGTCCGGATCTCTTCCCGGCGGGCACTGTTACTGACAGGGTTCACGGGATGCTTTTTCACGACTGTTGTCTTATCATTCACCACAGAATCTTATCCGTTCTCCTTTTTCCTGCTCGTCTTCTCACTACTAATGCTTTCCAGGGAATACATGCTGACCGGATATATAAAAGGCCGGACGATCCTCTTTCTCTCTTTCCTGTGTGGAGGAATAACAATCACCAACGCTGCCAAACCGGCAATGGCCCTGTTCCTGAATAAAACTCCGTTCTGGCATAAAATACGGACGGGGGTCAAAATCATGCTGCCATTTGTCATTTGCGTAGCTGTCATCATGGGCTTTTACACCCTCAAAGCGAAACTGTTCAACCCGGAAGGCCCGTCTCCTATCGAAACGACCGGGCAACTCGGACAGTATTTTATCCACGACGAGACATTCGGTAAACAAGCACTGGTCGATTTCTGGGGCAATACGATTATAAGCACGCCTCTCACACAACAGTTAGTCGGGAAAGAGGTCGTATTGCGTCCCAGCGAATACCTGCACAGTTGGAACAATGCCGTAATCATGTTTCTGTTGTTTTTAGTCGCGGCCTCGGCTTTGCTCAATCTGAAAAACAAATATGTACAACTGCTACTTATGTACCTGAGTATCGATTTCGTGATCCACTTTATCATCCGCTACGGGATGAACGAGGCGATCCTGTTCGGTGGGCATTGGATGTTTGCAATCCCGATCCTGCTGGGCTGGCTATACACACGATTGCCGGTCCGCATGTACCGGATACTGGACTGGGTTATTATCGGATTCTTTGTCCTGACTGCAACGATAAACACGATGGAGTTTATGCGTTCCTTCTTATTCGCCTAAAATGATGAATTTCCTTGCTTTTGTCGCGTCTTTGGAATTATCGGTACTGATAGCTGCCCGGTAGATATAAACACCGGGACGCATACGGGCACCACCGGATGTCAGATCCCAGGAAACCGTATAGTTTTCGAACAGACCGGACGTTCCGCTTTCTTCATGTTTCCAAAGTTGTCGGCCTGCCAGATCGTAGACCATAATACCCACTCGCATCCGACTTTCGGGACGGTTGTGCATAAGATGGAAAGTCACTTGCTCACGGGCGATACCCGGTGTTGCGATCACATCGAACAGGAAGGGTTTCAGTCCCTCGACCACTTCAAAAGTAAATGTCCGCACGGTCGAGTTATTCAAGATATCCCACACCCAGAACTCCGCCGTATGTTTACCCGGCTCAAGCGCCGGAATCGGGAACTTCACGATACCGGTCCCATCTTCGCCAGGTAACAGTTCGTAATAACTGTTCAGGTTATAGCTCAGGACGGTCGATTCGTCTATTACCAGCATCATATCATGCCCGACACTGCTTCCCGTGATATTCACTCCGCTCTTATCCCATAACTCAGCGACAAAATAGGGAGTCGTGTTCACCTGGCCGCCATCTACAAATGTCGTATCATTCAGGTAAAGGGCACGGATTTCCGGACCGATCGTATCGGTTTCCGCCGTGTCGGAAGTTCCTCCGACAATGAAGTTGTCGAAATTACCCTGTGCCTCATTGCCACTTTCCGTATCGACGGCATAGAGATTCATTTTCCCCTGCAAATTAGAATAGGAAATATCCTTCGGAACCGTAAAAGTAAAGCTGAACTTTCCGTTGCGCACGGAGTCATTCCCTATAAAAATCGTATTCGGATAGTCAGTGAAGGTGAAAGCCGGACTGTCATCTTTATTGCTGTTCTTCAAGCAGGTGACAGTCACCTTGCTGTCTTTTACCGTCGGGTTGACTATACCAGTAAAATCAGTTACCAACTGCCCGGAAGCATCCAACACCTCTCCTTCGACAGTGATCTTTTCCAAAGCTTTAAAAGATATTGAATTTCCGTCTACCGATTGCCCGTTTACAGTCGTCACTTTCATTCCAAATTCTGGATAAGCCATTTTTACAGCTGGGTCTCCGATCAAGCAGAAACCAAGTTTGTAAACGGACGACAAGGTGTTTTTCGTTGCTTGCATCACTTCTCCCAGCGTACGACGACGCCCATTATTTCTTTCAAACAAATTACGGATAACATTGTCGTTGATCGGGAAATTAGGTCTGGAATAAGCGACACGGACAGTCGTAAACAGCGCAATGCCCCCACTGCTTTTATTCAGAAAGACATCTTCTCCGGCAGACGTATTCAAGTCATCGAATCGCGTAAAATCGCAGGTAGCCGTCACCCATACCGGCAGATGAGTATAAGTAAACTGGTTGATATCTGTTTGTGTTAACACTTTCTCATCGCTTAAAGCCGTTGTCCCTCCATGTCCGGTATAATTAAACAATAGAAGTCCGTCTTTTAGAAGTTTTTGCAAGCCACTCCTTACATCCGGATAAGTTCCTGCCGTCATGTCTTTTTTATAGGCATCATAATACAGCTTATTCACCAAAAACTCAGGATGTTCACTTTCGACATAACCTGCCAACTGATCAGCAAACTCCATATGCTCAGTCATAAATCCATCCGTATTGCTACCATCATCAGCCATAAAACACAGATTGTTTTTCCACGAACCTGTATTTTTATTTTCCATATAAGAGATTACCTTATCCACCATCTGAGTCGCCTGCTCCACAGTCCTGATAGGAAAGCGTCCGATCCCCAGACATAGTTTTTTATTTTGAAGGGATTTCTTATTATCCGCATCATCCAGAAATCCGAAATAGTCATCAATCACATACGATTGACTACTTAATGAATTTTCCGTCTGATACGTCAATAACATATTGCTCATATCCACCGATTTCCAAGCGGAAGTCAGTCTGCGGTTGTCGAACGAGCCATCGCCGAACAGCAGTAAATATTTAGGAGCATCAGCTTCCGAAGTCTGCCGGTCGTAGAACATCTTCATAAAACGGCGATAAGCAGTTGCATCCGGTGTACCGCTGGAAAACTCGTTATAAATTGATTCTGGCGTCACCACCCGGACCGTCAGGTTATCCTTTGTCCGATGCGCTTCCGCCAAACGTTCTGCCTGCGTGGTAAAATTAGGCTGGGCAATAATGATCATATCTTGCTGTGGCAAAGCATGCAGATTCTGATTCGCCACCTCGCCGACCGTCACGGGAGCTTTGATCTGTGAAGGTTTTACTACGACAAACTCCCTCAAGGAAGCGGAAGCAGGAATCGAAAAAGACAACTCTGTCCCGTTCAGAGACGTTTCCATCTGTTGCGGATTTACACCGTCAGTCACATCAAAAACCAGCGTACTGGCATCGGCTCCCTGAATCACAAAACGGGAAGCATTGCCTCTTGCCGAGAGGCTGCGGAAGAATGTATAATTGTCATATACTTTCAATTGCCTCTTCATCTGCAGACGGAAATAGTTCAAGTGCACATTCTTATGTCCGGTCGTACTGTATCCGATGTTGACCTTTACAGTCTCACCTTTATCAGCCGTCCAAGCTCTTTCGCGATACAGTTCCCGTGCCACTTCGTATTCGTCCGACGGGACAGACACGGAACCGGATATTAAAGCGTTTCCATCGACATTCATAGTAATCGTTCCGTTGCCACGGGAGATAAAAGACAGGGTGGCTTTTCCCTCGTCGTTCGTAATACCCGGAACCGATATCGTGAAATCACGGGATAAAGTAGAAGTAAACGATTCCCCATACAGTTCACGCCCGGAACTGTTCACCGATACCAACTCTTCTTCGTGCAAAACATAATCATCGAAAGTTGTCACTTGCAAAGTGGCTCCAGCAGCAGATGCAGCCTTCTCCATCGTACGCCCGGCTGTTTCTTTCTCGGTCACGAAATAATATCCGTAATTGGAATAGGGGTTGTTGGTGTGGATAAAGGACTTATCAGAAGAAGAATATTCCCATTTGCGCGGCCCTTTCCCATAAAACAACAGATAATCCGCACTCCTCCATACGGCTACCTCAGGGACATCATCAATATAGGTAGTAGAGAAATCTTCATCCAAAGGCCATCCTCCGTAGCCATAAACAGCTACTTTATCCAAATTGGAAAAGCCCATCTTTTTCAGATCGGCAGCCGTCAGTTTGTAAATACCATCTTCCGCCACCTGTATCTTCACCCATTTCCCGGAGTTCAATACCGACTCGGAGGCATATCGGCTACTATCCGCCCAAGCAGAAGTGAGCAGACCGAATACAAACAGCAAGACACATAAGATTCTCTTCATACGTTTTTTCCGTGTTATCTCACAAAGAAATCCAGCAGCTTCTGCTCGCCGATATATCCCTGCAAGTGGTCGTCTATCTTGACCGGCCCCACGCCTACCGGGGTTCCGGTGTAGATCAGATCACCTATCTTCAACGTAAAGAAACGGCTCACATAGGCAATGATCTTGTCGACCGGGAAAAGCATATCCTGTGTATTTCCCTCCTGGACGGTCTTGCCGTTAATATCCAGATGGAAAGGAATGCGGTTCACATCTCCCACACGCTCCAGTGGGACGAATGTCCCAAGAACAGCCGAATTATCGAACGCCTTGCTGATTTCCCAAGGCAGACCTTGCGCACGCAGCTTGTTTTGCAAATCGCGGGCTGTAAAGTCAATCCCTACCGTCACCTCGTTATAGTAACGATGGGCGAAACGTTCGGCTATGTTTTTTCCCAGCCGGTCTATCTTCACGACAATCTCCGTTTCGTAATGAATCTCCGAAGAGAAATCAGGAATGAAGAACGGTTTGCCGTCTTTCAGTAACGAAGAGTCGGACTTCATAAAGATAGTAGGCTCCGATAATTTTAACGAATGATGCAGCTCTTTATTGTGAGCAGCATAATTCATTCCTACGGCTATTATTTTCATATATCAGTGATTGATTGAATTCAAGCGGTTGAACATCACAGCAAGATGGGCATACATAGAGGTATTTTGCACCACGATATCTTCCGGCACACGGATACGGAACGGGGTAAAGTTCCACAAAGCCTTGATTCCTCCGGCGATAATCAATTCGGTCACTTCCTGCGCCTTGTCGACAGGGACGGTAATCACTCCGATCGTCGCTCCGTATTCCTTCTGCTTGGCAGGAAAATCATCCATGTGGTAGACCGGTATCCCGTTAATCTCGGTTCCAGCCAATTCCCGACGGACATCGAAGCCTCCAACAATCTCCAATCCGTATTGTTTCAGACCGGAATCCTGCAACAAGGCGGCTCCCAAGCTACCGACACCGAACAAGAATGCTTTATGCTGCGCCGTAAAACCTAAGAAATCCTCCAACACATCCACCAGCGTACTGATTTCATAGCCGACACGTGTCTTCCCTGAAATATTCACAAAAGAGAGGTCTTTCGCCACCTGACTGGGGTCCACATTAATTTCTTTGGCAATCTGAGTAGATGATACGAAAGCTTCCCCTCTTCCTTTCATCAGTTTCAAAAAGGCAAGATACCACGGCAACCTCCTAAGAGTCGGCTCCGGCACTTTCCAGATTTGTTTCATTTCATCGTTAGCCATTGTTCAATCTTTATTAATGTAGCTCACAAAAGTACAATTTTTTTCTTTGGGAATAGAAAAATAGAACACGCTCTTTTCATAAAGCGTCCATCTGTTTTCGCCACCGATACGGACGATGACTATATAAATGTTCTTGCAAAACCAACCATCATACTATCATAATCGGCCGTATATTACTTTAAAACAACTCGTTACAGCATGATAGTTACCATTTTGCACTATTATTCATCTATCATAACCATCATAGTGAAAAACGATAACATACTGTATGTCAATTATACAATAAAAACAGAGACCGTCCGGGAATAGGTGCAAAACAGGTTAAAATAGCTTCATTTTTCATCAAGACAAGCTTTTCTTTTGCCAAAAACGGCTTGAATAGCTGCTTGAGACCCGGGTGTAAGAGCCACGGACATCCGGGTGTGGAAGAGGTGCAGATCCGGGTCTGTGCGAAGCTCTTCCGGGGATGTGGGGATGTTTATCTGCCATGCTGAGGACACTTTTATGCCCTGTTTTTGCATCTTATCCGGTGAAAAGAGCGTTTTTTGTGTCAAATAATCTCGTTTCTGTCGATAGTCATTTTGGCCTATATAAATATAAGCAGCTCATTATCGGTTATATAAATAAACTATTAAATAAAAAGCATGATAGATGCATGATGGTAGAATGATAGTAGAAAACAACTACTATCATGCTTTAACATATTGTGAAACAACAGCTAACAACCAGCCATGATAGTATGATGGTTGGTTTGCAAATTTTTATAGAGAAAGAAGAGATGGTCTTGGATAGCAATTTTTGGTGCGGTTGCCCTGGAAACATACAGAATCAATGCTTTTTTAACAAAAGCCTCCCCGATATTGCTACCGGAGAGGCTTCATTTTGTGTCTGCCTTTTCTCTTCACAGGGATAATGGCAGATGAACTTTTTTTAATTTTTTACTTTAGTATTAATATTACCGCCTGTTCACCCATCACGGGATAATTAGCTTGAAAGCTGCACGGTAAAATTTAGAATTATTTGATTTATAAAATCTTATTCTTTTTCAGAGCAGAGATACGATTGCTCGTATCCCTACCTGATGATGAATTTTCTATTATTACTTAACGATAGCCTTAACAGCTTCTTCGCCTTCAACAGCTACTACAACTACACCCTGAGGAGCAGCAATTACAGCATTGTCAGAAGTGATAACTGTGTTAGCTACTGTCTGGCCAAGGATGTTAGAAACAACAACCTTCTTACCGGCAGCATTAGCGATTGTTACCTGACCTGCACCAGCGATAACTGTTACTTCAGAAGTTGCGATTTCTTCGTTGTCTGTTGCCAGATCATTTTCTGAACCTACTTCGATATTGAAGATAAGAGCGTTGTCACCACCGGTCTTAGCATTTTCGAATGTTGAAGTAGCAGCATCAGACAATACTAAGCAACCATTCTGGCTCTTCAACCATGCAGCCTTAGACGGAGCAATATCATTATCTGCATCTTTCTTATCAGATTCGATCAAGAAACGACGAGCATCTTCATCAACTGCAGCTGCAGCTTCCGGATTTGTGTAACGGAACGACCAAGTATAGTTATGATGAGCGTCTGTATGTTCTGCTTTCAAATCGATAATATTGAACTCATTGCTTGTAGCCTTGTAGTTAGCACGAATAGCAGCAGTATCCAACTTGCTTGCTTCCATATTTTCGAAGCCATTTGTCAAGATATACAGGCTGTCGCCGATATGCAAACCTTTCACGAAACCTACGCGAGTGTATTCACCAAACTTATACAGTTTGTCAGCATCTTTTGCGCTTAATGAGTCTGCGAAGCTAACCATGTATTTAGCAACAGTGAAACCTGCTTTAGAAGGAGTTGCATGAACGCAATGTGCAGCATCTGTCGGATCACCGTTGGCATCAACATGATTATCACCTTCCTGACATTCCTTACCCGGAACCGGATCAACAACTACTCTGTCAACATATACGAAATACTGCGGTTTCTGTTCGTGACCTGCTGTACCTTTCACTACAACTGTATCCACATAGAATGATAAACCTGTAGCTTTATCTGCACGTTCAATACCTACATAGTTAACAACTTCATCCTGGAATTTTTTATTATTTTCATCCATCAAGTATTCACCACGATAGAATTCTTTGAACTTCAAGATCTTCGTCGCATCTTCCTGTCCTTCAACAGCACCTTCCAGTTCTGTATTGAAACGACGATACAGAGGAGCATCGTTCGGAACTACGGCAAATGCAGAAGTACGAGTTTCATTCAATACCTGATCTCTCAAGATTACGTTCAGATCTTGATCTGCAGACCCCATCTTTGTAGAATCAGCTGTTTCTGTTACATTAATAAATGCGTAATACGGCTGTGCAGCTTCCTTAGATGCCGGTTTGTAGAAGTTGTTTTCTTTCAGATAGAACTTCTGTGCTTCCGTTTCATCATAAGTCATTCTATAGCGTTTTTCAGCATCAATTGTAATATAACGATCACCGTTAGCAGTCTTTACATACGGAGTGTAAATAACACGGGTCAATTGTTTTAAACCGGCAACATACGGAGAAGTGAAACCATAGTTTGCTTCTTTTGATTCTTTCATAAAGAATGCATACTTGCCATCTTTCACATTCAAAACTGAATCTTCCATCATACCGATGAACTTATCATCTGCATAAGAATGCAAATAATTGAAGTTATAAGTCATAACAGCCAATTCAGCATCTTCCAAGTTCAAGTAACCTAATTCTTTGTTAGCAATAACAGAAGCAGGTACAGCTTCAATAATCAAAGAGTCTTTTCCTTCAGCGATTTCATTAGTGAAGAGATAAGTAGCACCTGCATCCTTACGCAACTGGATATCTTTTGCAACATTTTCGAACTCACGGTTAGTGAGAGCCATGCGAGAAATTTCTTTCAGTCCGGAAGATAATGTGTCACGCTGTACAGCAACCCACTGATAAGCCGGCATACGCAAAACATCTTGAGCATCTGCCTCAATTGTCACCCATTCAGCAGCATTCCAAAATGTCGCTTTCTTCGTATTATAGATAGGAACTGCCAAATACTGACCCTTCGTGTTCTTAATCACGTAAACACCATTGTTAATGGATTTGCGGTTCGTTGCACCTTCCCCCAAAGTAAATCTAATATTGGCTGGCTTAGATGTACTCATATTTGCTTCACCCAAAGTAATTTCGCTAATAGAAGTCAGTTTATTCAAAACTACTGTATTTGCATCCGTAACAGGTGTACCACCCCAGAATGTAACCTTACCATCTTTCGTTTCTGCGACTGTCTTTTTTGTGTTATATTTAAAAACCTTGATGGCGATACTATCTTGAGAAGCAAAATATTCAAAAGTGAATAACGCAGCATGGTTGTTACGACCCGGCTTAACTTTATTCAAATAGTTGTTACCTTGCCATTCAGCGCTTTTGATAGAATCTTTTGTAAACTTAATACAATTCTGATTGTTTAGATACATTCCATTAATGTAAGCTGTATCCGCCATTAAATAAACATCATTAAAAGGATCATCCTTTTTAGCATCATTATCAATAACTTGAAGGAACATACCTGTAAAGGTATTAGCTGTTCCATTATTGAAATTTGACTGTTCCACATAAATTTCAGAATTTGCTTCATTTGTAGCAGCAGCAGGTTCCCATGCACGCAGTGTATTATCCGTAAAGATATTACCCAATGTACTATTTCCATTCGTACCCACCTTCAACTCCGGAGTTGAAGACAGTTTGAAAGATTTACCTTCCGGATCTGTTCCCAATTTGGTATTCAAATCTTTTGCAGATAATGTAACACCACCTGCATAAGCGGGAGCAACTCTTAGATGAATACCATTCCATGTGGAACGATTTGCATGGGCTTTAACCAAATAAACATCTTCAGAATTTGCATAGTTATTCGTAGTAGTAGCAGGTGTAGCACCCGTCACCAATGCAACAATAGAGTCTTTAGCAAAATGAGACACCAAGCCACTTGTTCCGAAAGGACTACCTTGTGTCTCTACAAAATCCTTCCATTTCCAAGTAGAAACAGAACCAGACATTTCTACATAAGAGCTGTTTGATGTAGAGTAAGTTGTACCTTCCGAAAACAGTGTTGCTTTTTTCGGATCAACCTGTAAAGGTATACCTGTCGCCTTATTTACAAATGTAAAATCAGGGCTGGAAGCACTACCGTTAGGATAAGAATACTGAATCTCCCATAAAGTAGAGTTCAGGTCTGTGACAGAAGTTGCTGTTTTTAATTTCAGAGTGTAACCCTCTCCTTGAGGAACCATAACGAGGATTTTACTACCATCTGCATTACTTAATTGATAAGCTTTTTCGGTTTCGATCTTCGTCACTGTTCTGCTCGCATTTGTGATATTTGCAGCAAAAGCAGATGAGAACGCAGCCGAAGCCATACAAGCCACTACAAGAGTAGAAAACTTTTTGTTCATAATCTAATAATTTAATTAATAATACTATATATAATGAAATTCAGTTCTATAAATCCCTCTTTGGGATCATCCTATAAAATGACTAATGAAAACGTACGTTTTTTTTAGTCATTTTGGGGGAGGGTTTAAATGGTTTGTGATAAAAAGGTGGTTTTTCGTACATGTTAAGCTATCTAATTGATAAGAAAGAATATAGAAAAAGAAAAATCTTTGAGGAAAGAATTGCAAGTTCAAAAAGTATATGTATTTTTGTAGCTGAAAAATGACGAATTTAAACGTACGTTTTTTTAGTCATTTTATTTTAGGGACCTATCTTGTTGATATAAAATTAATTACATCCCATTTTTTACCTATTTTTACCCTCATAAACATACGTACGCGTGTACCTTTCAAGATCATAAGTACACCTAATAATCAATCTATTACGAAATTGCCAAACTTGCAAAAAAGAGTTTTCCCGCAAAAAGACAAAAAAACATCACCTACGAGACAATATACACATCCTCAATATACATACAATTCCTACTTTTCATACCGAGAAAGGAGATCATTCAGCATGCACAACGCAAGAAAACTTCACAGTTGACATTGTGGCAACAAAAAAGCCTCCGATGAAAAAGATCCACCGGAAGCTTCCTATTATATTATTATATAATGTATATACGAATCAGATTCTCGCAAGCGTCGTAACAATAAAGTCCCACGTACGGGCAACAGACGGAATGCTTACACGCTCGTCAGGAGAATGCGGATGCTGCAAGTCCGGACCAATAGAGATCATATCCATATCGGGGTAGGATTCCTGGATGATACCGCATTCCAGACCGGCATGCATAACCTTAGCCTCCGGCTTCTTTCCGTACAAATCCAAATAAGCTTGCTGCATGATTTTCAGGATCGGCGAATCGATATTCGGCTGCCATCCGCCGTAACCATCCGAATATTCCACCTTCGCCCCGGCTAGAGAGAAAATACTTTCCAAACTCGAACAAACAGCTTCCTTGCGGCTCTCGGACGAACTGCGAACCAAAATTTGAATCTCGATCATTTCGTTCGAGGACTTGACGATTGCCAAGTTTGTAGACGATTCGACCGTACCCGGAAAATCGACCAGCATACTGATCACACCGTTCTGGCAACCTTCTATCGCATTGATCAGATCATCCTGAATCTCTTCCGGAATCAGAGTTGCCGGCATATCGGTCATTTCGGCCGTAAAATTAATATTGTGTTCAATGCCCTTATATTCGTAGCGGTACATTTCCTGATAATCGGACACAAGCTCCCAAAGAGCTTCCACATTATCTCCAGGAATTGTTATTACGGCAAAAGCTTCACGCGGGATAGCGTTGCGCAACGAACCGCCGTCGACAGATGACAGACGAGCCCCATAATCGCGTACGGCCTCTTTCAAAAAACGGAACATCAGCTTATTCGCATTCGCACGTCCCAAATGAATATCCACACCGGAGTGACCGCCTTTCAAGCCGGTCAGGCTGATTTTCACGGCAACATCGCCCTCCGGAATATAAGTATCTTCCTTAAATTGCATGGAGACATTCAGATCGGCGCCACCAGCACAACCGACAAACAACTCGCCTTCTTCCTCCGAATCACAGTTCAACAGGATTTCCCCTTTCAGGAAACCCGGCTTCAAACCGACTGCGCCATCCATCCCCACTTCTTCGTTAATGGTAAAAAGGGCTTCCAGAGGACCGTGCGTCAATGTCTTATCCGCCAGGACAGCCATAGCAAAAGCAGCACCCATACCGTTATCAGCACCCAATGTCGTTTCGCGTGCTTTCACCCAATCTCCATCTATATAAGCATCGATCGGATCAGTTAGAAAATCATGTTTTACCGAAGAGTTCTTCTGCGGAACCATATCGAGGTGAGACTGCATGGTCACGGTTTTGTGTCCTTCCATTCCCGGAGAAGCCGGTTTACGAATCAAAACGTTTCCCACTTCGTCCTGCAAAGTTTCCAATCCCAATCCTTTACCAAAAGCTACCATAAAACGGGTTACAGCCTCCATATGTCCGGTCGGACGAGGGATTTGCGTAAGGTCATAGAAATAACCCCAAACTGGCTGCGGAGAAAGATTTTTGATTTCTGCGGACATAAATAAAACTGCGTTTTAATTGACAATTGACAACTTAATCAATGAACAATTGACAATTAGGTTAATAATTAATGTTATATATCGAATGGACAACCGGGCATTTAATTGTCAATTGTCAATTGTCCATTGTCAATTCCTTTGTTTACAAAAGGTAGCGCCACCACACCAAACAGTCCCGTAATTCCGAGCCAGGCAGTTTGCACCGTATGCACCACCAGAGCAAAAGCCGCAGCATCGGTTTCTTTTACTCCGAAGCACATCAAAGTGGCGATCACCATAAAATGCCACGGACCAATCCCCCCCTGCACGGGTACCGCCACAGCGATACTACTCATCGTAAAAGCGATCAGACCGACCGTCACACCCAAATCACGGGTAAAATCGAAAGCATAGAAAGTGATGTAGAAATACAGGAAATATCCTGTCCAGATCAACAGGGTTTGAATAACGAAAAGACCTTTACGCTTCATCAGCCAGATGCTCTTCATTCCATCCCAGACGTTCTGCAACATCGACTTTGCTTTCTTGACCAGCGTAAAGTTACTCATATATGTGAATATAAACCAAATTCCGGCAATAAAAATTACACCGGCCACATAAATCCATATCGAGTTGAACATGGACTGAAAACCATCCAGCAACGCAGGGTTCTTCGCAAAGAAACTATGGAAAAAATCAAAATTGAAGATAATGATGGACATTGTGATCAGCCCGACCATGATGGTATCGCTCACACGGTCGATCAGCAGCGTCCCCAACAGGCGAGTAAACGGGATCTTGTCATATTTGGTGATCATCCCGCAACGCCAGACTTCACCGACACGTGGTAGCACAAGGTTCACAGCATAATTCCCCAACACAGCATAAATCACATTGCAGGTCTTCACCTTATCACCTAACGAACGAATCAGCAGTCCCCAACGCAATCCCCGGACAATATTGGCTCCCAAGCCAAACAAAAGGGAAAAAAGAATAATCTCATAGCGGACCCCCTTACGAATCACATTCCAGATCTCGCCAATATCCATCTTACTGTACAGATACCAAAGGAGTAAACAACCGAATGCAAGCGGGAGAATTATCTTGAGAAACGTGCGTAGAATTGCTTTAAAATCCATTATACGTAGATGACTTTAAATTATTTGTTGTATTTTTGTACGCCTGCAAAGATAAGCATTATATTTAAATACGAACACATTACACCAAAGAAGTGGATGAGATTAGTTAAGCCCAAAAAAGCATTAGGACAACATTTCCTGAAAGATCTGCAAATAGCTGAGCGTATTGCAGATACATTGTCCGATTACAAGCAGTTACCTGTACTGGAAATTGGCCCAGGGATGGGCGTCCTCACCCAATTCTTACTGGAAAAAGGACACGATCTGACAGTAGTGGAGCTGGATATAGAATCGGTCGATTACCTGGAACAGAACTTTCCCGTCTTGGAAGGCAAGATTTTGGCCGAAGACTTTCTGCGTCTGGATCTCGGCAAGTTGTTTCCGGACCAGTTTTGTGTGATTGGCAATTATCCTTATAATATATCCAGTCAGATATTTTTCAAAGTGCTCGACTACAAGGAACATATTCCCTGCTGTTCGGGTATGATACAGAAAGAGGTGGCCGAACGTCTTGCTGCCGGTCCGGGTAGTAAGACATACGGCATCCTGAGCGTCCTGCTACAGGCCTGGTACGAAGTGGAATATCTGTTTACAGTCAGCGAGAATGTATTCGATCCGCCTCCAAAGGTCAAGAGTGCGGTGATACGGATGGTGCGCAATGACCGAAAATCGTTGGGATGTGACGAGAAGCTTTTCAAGACGGTTGTCAAAACCTCGTTCAACCAACGTCGCAAAACATTGCGCAACTCCATGAAACCTCTGCTGGGTAAGGATTGTCCCGATTATTCGCTCCCGATCTTTAACAAACGACCGGAACAGCTTTCCGTAGAGCAGTTCGTGGAACTGACGCTGATAACGGAGCGAAACTTAAAAGATTTATGATTTCAGATTTATGATTTATGACTTATGGAGCTTGCATTGTTTCACAAATCATAAATCATAAATCATAAATTCTCCAAAGCATGATTGAACTGACGAAAGAATATATAGACCATCTAAAAGACATCATCACGGAGAAGGATGATGCTAAGATTAAGGAGATACTGGACGAACTGTATCCGGCGGACATAGCCGAGCTGTACCAGGAGCTTGATTTGCAAGAAGCTATCTACCTCTATCTGCTGATGGATGGCGAAAAGGCAGCGGATGTTCTGATGGAACTGGATGAAGAAGACCGTCACAAGTTGCTGAAAGAACTTCCGAACGAACTGATTGCCAAACGCTTCGTGGACAATATGGAAACCGACGACGCTGTAGACCTGATGCGTGAGTTGGACGAAGATACCCAGGAAGAGATTCTTTCGCACATCGAAGACGTAGAGCAGGCGGGCGACATCGTCGACCTCTTGAAATACGATGAAGACACTGCCGGTGGATTGATGGGTACCGAAATGATCGTGGTGAACGAGAATTGGAGTATGCCCAAATGTATCGACGAGATGCGCAAGCAAGCTGAAGACATGGATGAGATCTATTACGTCTATGTAATTGACGATGATGAGCGCCTTCGCGGAGTCCTCCCCCTGCAGAAGCTGATCACTAATCCTTCCGTCTCGAAGATCAAGCATGTGATGAAGAAAGACCCGATCTCCGTCCGCGACAGTGACAGTATCGAAGAGGTGACCGAAACGATCGAAAAATATGACCTGGTCGCCCTACCTGTTATCGACAGCATCGGGCGTCTCGTCGGACGTATCACCATCGACGATGTCATGGATGAAGTCCGCGAACAGCACGAACGTGACTACCAGTTGGCATCCGGTATCTCGCAGGATGTGGAAACTTCGGATAATGTCTTCACCCAAACGGCCGCCCGCCTTCCTTGGCTCCTGATCGGTATGATAGGTGGTATCGGGAACTCCCTGATCTTAGGTAATTTCGAAGGGAATTTTGCCGTCAACCCCAAGATGGCGCTGTTTATTCCGTTGATTGGAGGAACAGGCGGAAATGTCGGTATCCAGTCTTCCGCCATCGTGGTACAAGGCCTGGCCAACAACAGCTTGAAGGAAGGGAACATTCTGCCTCAGATCTTGAAAGAGTCTGTCGTTTCACTGATTAACGCCAGCATCATCAGTTTAGTCGTATTTATCTATAATTTCTTTATGTTAGGCGACAGAGGCATCACCGCTTCGGTTTCCTTAAGCTTGTTTGCGGTCGTGATGTTCGCCAGTGTCTTCGGAACACTGGTCCCCATGACTCTCGATAAACTGAAGATCGACCCTGCTTTGGCCACCGGACCGTTTATCACCATCACAAACGATATTATAGGTATGATGATCTATATGTTCATTACGTCTGCATTGGCTGGATAAGCAAAAAACAATCTGTCACACAAAAGTATGTTTCAAAATAAAATCCGCTTTACTAATAAACATTATTTGACCATGGAATTTACAGCTTAACACGGGATGAATATACTTTCATTCCGTGTTAAGCTGTAAATTCCATACCCAAAAGATCGTCATAAATGTTATGACACTCTACATTTCAAATTCCAATCACCAGCCTGTAGGTTGTTTTATATTGGAATTAGCCGTTTCCTCTTGTTGTGGTAATGGCCAAGAGTCATATTTCGGAAACACACAAGCACGGGTTTCTATCAATACGAAAGCCTCATCATTCGGATTCCAAGCTCCATAAATCGGACCACTCATTGTTTCCGTCCCAATTCCCCAACGACGAATATCATCATAACGTTTGTTTTCAAAACAAAGTTCCACACGACGTTCACGACGATACAGTTCGCGCACCTTCTCCTGTGTGTTATAAACAGACTTGTCCATAGCCGGTAATCCTGCACGATGACGGATCATATTGATATAAGTCTCAACATCCGGATTTTGCCAATCCCCCGTTTCAACCAAACATTCTACATAATCTAACAGCACTTCGGCATAGCGATACAGAGGAAAATCTAACGATCCATAGCCTGTAGAACGGTCATTTTCATCAATAAACTTCTTCAACATATACCCAGAACGCGAAGCACCAGTCTTGCCAACATAGTCACTACTTCCAGGATCAAACGGCGTATAGGTATAATTAGAGATAGAAGAGTTATCTCCTGGAAGTATATAAGTAGCAGCCAAACGAGGATCACGTGGTTTATACAACGGATTCTTTTCGTATTGTTGACGTTCGGATGCAGGCAAAGATTGGATCGTCTTACCATCTATTGTTTCATATGTATCCAACAGTGATTTTAAAGGAGCAGCACAACCTTGTCCTCCCAATGGCGTCCCCATATTACGGAACCATATATCGTTTGCACCATCTTTGGTAAAGAAGATACGTTCTTTATTCTGCTCTCCTTTATAGGTAAACAAGTTGCGATAATTAGCTGACAGATCCGAAGGTTCAGATTCCGTATCATAGTACAGTTCAAATGCTCTCGAATCTATTAAGCGCTTTGCTGCCGCTTTTGCCAAATCATATTTCTTGAACTGCAAGTTAATGTCCATCTTCATAGCCAAGACCACTGCCTGGCAGATACGGTCACGGCGTCCTTCGTCCCACAAGAAAGGAAAAGCCTTTTCATCTTGAACATTTAGGATCTCATCAAACTCCCGATTTAAGAAATCAAGGCACTCTTCCACCGTATTACGCCCGATATACACTTCCGTAGGATCTAAAGAATTATCAACAATAGGTATACCATCATTCCGGCCATACCACCGCAACAAATTCAAATGGTACCAAGCCCGCCATGTCCGCGCTTCCACTTTCATACGTGTTCGTTCAGATTCATCCGAAAAATAGGCTGCATCCACGTGTTCCAAGAAACGGCAGCAGCGACGGATTTTCTGATAATAATAACGCCAAGTCCAAAAAGTCGATTCCCAAGAAGAAGGTGAATTATTAGATGTAGGAGGAACCAAAGAACCATTTCCCATCATGACAATACGCTGTTCAAAATTGGACAAAAAATACATATTATCTGTCATACCTTCCATACATACAAAACTTAAATCATCCCCACCATGTCCGGCTTTCGGCCATGAACGGCATTGCCCTAATGCGTTTTCACACTCATTCATCGTCTTCCAAAATTCATCGTCTGTTGTTGCCGTTGGATGGTCTTTTGTCAAAAAATCTTCACATCCAGTAGTTCCAATCAACAATATAGACGAAAGTACAGCTATTTTAAAAAAATTATATTGTTTCATAATCAAACCTTTTTATTATTAGAAATTCAAACTAAGTCCCAAAGAATAAGTTTTCACTAATGGATAAGATCCTCGTTGCCCACGGCTTTCTGGATCAACCAATTTTTCCTTGGCAAACGTAAACGGATTTTGAACATTGGCATAGATCCAGATATTAGAGATTCCTATTTTTTTCAGTCCCATTTGATCGAACAAATAGCCCAACTGAATGTATTTAACACGACAATAGCTGGCATCAAAATGCCAAAAATCAGATGTATGATGGTTACTACCATAAGAAGAGTTAGGAGCCATTCTCGGATAACGTGCAGTCGTGTTTGTCGGAGTCCAATAGTCTTTCTGGACTGCTAAAGGAGTTTGCCCGTCTCCTCCTACGTTCAAACCAAAAGAATAGGGTTCGGAATAATAAGCATCCACTCCTTGCACACCCTGAAATAACACTTCCAGATTCCAGTTTTTATAATCCAACGTAATATTGGCAAAATAATTCAAATTGGGCTGATCATCTCCCCGGATAACACGATCATCTGTCGTAATACGACCATCCCCGTTTTGATCCAAATAATGGATATCTCCCGGTTTTTGCCCGTCAAAAATAACAACGCCATCTTTCGGTTTCAAATTTCCAGAAGCATCCTTCACAAAATCATTTTCTTGCAACAAACCATCTGTCGGATAGACATAATGACTATTCAATGCATATCCTACTTGATGAATGCGATTACCATGATCATAAGGAGCACCAAACAGTTCTTCTATTTTGTTTTTATTTTGTGAAAGACCACCATGTATACTAAACCCAAAATCCTTTGTCAACTGTTTTCCATACGTAAAATCCAATTCCCACCCTCTGTTACGAACTTCACCTGAATTTAACGGTGCTGAAGAAGTACCTCCGATATATGAAGTCGGCGGTGTAATAATCATATCGGTTGTCAATTTATCATAATAATCAAAAGTAATAGATAGATCTTTGAAGAGACGAATATCCGCACCAATGTTCAGCATATGGACAGTTTCCCATGTAATATCCGGATTTCCAAATACAGTCTCATTACCATTGCCCGCATCGATCAACGACTGATACTTATATAACCCAATATTTTCGTTGCCCAACAAACCATAGGAAGCTCTCACTTTAAACTCGGAAATCTGATCCTTCAATGGCTTCATAAAAGCCTCTTCATGTAAGTTCCACCCAGCTCCGACAGAGGGGAAAACCCCAAATTTGTTGCCTTTTCCAAAACGAGAAGAGCCATCCCGACGCACAGTCGCCTCCAACAAATATCGAGAATCAAACGTATAATTGGCCTTTGCAAACAAAGAAACCATGGACCAACGATCCCAATCGCCACTATTGGTTAATTCTTGATTATAACCGGCAATAGTGAACAGGCGATGCTTTCGCTTTTCAAATGTATATTCGGCTGTTCCACCCAAATAGTAATAACTTGAACGATCTTTGGAAGCTCCATAACTCGCTCCCCATGTTTGTAAAAATGCACCAGAATTGTAATCAAAAAAGTTATAGGCTTCTCGCTCATCCCGTTGTGCACTGCTACTGATTCGATATGAATATTGTCCCCGAACTATCAATTTAGGGATAATCTCCCAACGAGGCGCAATATTGATACTAATATTATCTTCCAAATTAGTTCGAATTCCACCACGTTCAATAATCGCTGCAGGATTACGCTGCTCAGGTCTATTCCCATAATAAACAATATCACTGCCTTCTTTCATTGGATAATGGATAACTGTCGTAGGTGGTGTACGATAGATATAGGTAAAAATATCCCCACCATTATCAAATAATGGTTTTTCTCTATTTGTCCGATAAGAATTGAAGTCCATATTCACAGACAAATTATCCAACAAGTTAACAGATGTATTAGCACGAATATTCAATCGATCTGAATTAGTATTTTCAACTAATCCATTATTTTTCAAATAATTCACAGTCAAAGCGAAACGAGCTAAATTACTACCTCCTGAAACAGCAACCGAATGACTTTGCAGCGAACCCGTTTTGAATAACCAATCTGCCCAATCAGTATCCGGATAATTGATCGGATCAGTATGGTTACGAGTTGCTTCTATTGCCTCTTTAGAATAAACTGCATTTCCACCTATATTCAAGTTTGCAGCATTAACCATCTCCATATATCCGGCTCCATCTATAAATTCAGGTAAATACGTTGCTTCCTGCAAGCCAAAATAGCCATTGTAAGAAACATTTACCTTTCCTGGCATACCTCGCTTCGTTTTTACGACAATCACACCATTGGCAGCACGAGCACCATAAATTGCTGCTGCAGCCGCATCTTTCAAAACCGTCACACTTTCAATCGTATTCGGGTCCAATTGATTCATATCCATCGGAATGCCATCAACTAAGACTAAAGGATCATTATTGGTCTCCAATGAAGAAATACCGCGAATCTTAATTGTTGCAGCATCAGCACCCGGTAGACCAGAATTTTGTGTCACATTCAATCCCGTAATCCCTCCTTGCAGAGATTGAGAAAGGGATGTAATTGGTTTAGTCGACAGATTTTTACTGATATCTAAAGAAGATACAGACGAAATCGAGTTCAATTTCTTTTCTTCCGAGATCCCCGTCACCACAATTTCATCCAGCTTTTCCGATTCGGCATTCAAAGAAACTGTTAAGTTACTAATTGCACGTGAGACAACATATTCATAATCTTTAAAACCAATATATCGGAAAATTAAAACATCTCCTTTTTGAGCCTTAATGCTAAAATAACCATTTCCATCACTGACTGTACCCAAGGTTGTCCCTTTTACTACAATATTAACTCCAGCCAACGGAAAAGGAGGTTCTGTATTTTCAAGAACCTGTCCTTGTATAGTCCAATTTCTATCGTCAGCAATATTGCTGACGATATCCGATGCATCGGATATCTCTTTCCGGGCGATTGCGATATAATCCTCAATTTGTTTAAAAGAATAACCGTCGCCCAATACAGAGCGTAATGCTGTCAAAATATCAGAAGTCTGGATATCCACCGATACCACCTGGTCCTTTTGAAGTTCATCACTACTATAGGCTATTTTCACTCCCGATTGTTTCATAATAGCATCCAGAACTTGCTCCAAACGGGCGTCTTTAAAAGATAAATTCAACGTGTACTTTTGCTCTAAAAGAGTGGTTGAAGCCGAAATATCCGGCGAAATACTTAATAAATTGATGAGTAAAAATAAAAATAACGAGTGCTTTAAGACTTTTTGTGCATACACAAAAGCCCCATGTCTACTTTTTTCCATAAATTTGTATCTTACAGGTTTAAACTGAGTTATAAAAATGTTTAGTAATCTGTTACGGGAGACAGTATCTGGTACATACTGTCTCCTTTTTGTGTTTTCATGATATCTAAGTCATCATACCTCCTCTCTTTTTTGTTTAACATAAATGATATTTCCTTGGCTTCGTTCCAATTTTACATCCGACGTAAAACTGATCAACTCCAATAATTGCTCCAAACTGATTTTCCGGTCTATGACCAAAGAAAAACGCTTATCTTTCAACTGTTCATTTTGATACCGGACGGTAAAATCATACCAATGCAACAACTTATTAAAGATTTCCTCTAACGCGGCATCTTTGAAAATATATTCTCCTTTTACCCAAGATGTATATAAATCCGTGTCTACAACCCGTATCCCGGACTTACGGCTTTCCTTATTATAACAGAACTGCTCGGAGGGGACAATCCGGAATTCTTCGCCACCATTCGCTTTTACAGCCACAGAACCTCCTACCAGTGTGACACGAGCCATTTGCTCGGACTGATAAGCCGAGACATTGAAAGAGGTTCCCAAAACCTGGACTGCGACCTCATCCGTCCTCACCACAAAAGGACAGTCCGGATTCTTAGCCACATCGAAGAACGCCTCTCCTTTCAACCGGACCTCGCGCATTTCTCCTGCAAAGCGAGTCGGATAAGATAACTCTGATTCAGCATTCAGCCAAACGTGTGTTCCATCTGCCAACTCCAGTTCGTAAGCATTCCCTTTCGGTATCACCAAGTGATTCCAAGACAGCTTTTCTTCATCTGAAGGTTGCTCCCGGTCCGACTCATACGAAAGTTGTCCAACCAGATTATTCCGAATCACCATATTGCCCTGCTGAATCGAAAAACTATCCTGCTTCAACGGAATCCGTTCCCCATTATCCAACAGTAAAGTCGGTTGATTTATGTTTTTCAATACATCTGCCTCAGCAGTCCAATCCGGCTCCGCAGGTCTGTTCATAAAATAGAGCCCTATAGAAAACGCAATAGCGACCAAGGCCGCATAAGGCAACCAAGTTTTTAAGTTAAACTTTTTCTTCTTCTCTACAGTTTGGTTGCGTACCCTCATCCAAGCCTGTTCAACATCATATTCAGAATCATCCTGCTTTCCGACAGTCTCGAAACTGCGATATAGTTCACCCACTTGCTCGAACTGCTTTCTGTTGGCTTCCGAACAAGCAAGCCATTCATTCAACAGGCGATGCTCGTCTTCGGTCGCATCTTCGGACAGGACAGACAACATGATCTCATATATCGTTTCAGACTTCATTTGCAATACCTTTTATTATATGACAACAGTGGGCAGGAAAATGGGTAGGAAAAAATAAACTTTTTTCATGTATCTATGACAAATTCAGTCTGCATGTAATTTGTTTCCGGCAATGCCGAACATATATTCGTATATCTTCGACAATGTCGAACAGCTACACGACAACGTCAAAAACAGGTTTCATTAGCATAAAAAGCAAGACTGTTCCTTGTAAATCAATCAATTCTTCCCGCATAATTCGAAAAGCTTCTCCCAAATGATACTTGACAGTATTGACCGATATTCCGGACACTTCTGCTATTTCTTTATATTTCAATCCTTTTATACATTTAAGAAGAAATACTTGTTTACATTTAGAGGGTAGTTTACGAAGAGCCTCCCGCACTTCTTGTTTATACCGGAAATCATTCTCCTCTTCAGCTTGTCCATTCCACTCTTCTACAAGCGAGGCCAGAAAACTTTCTTTCGATAATTCAGCTTTATAGTAATTCAAGCAGCGGTTATAGACAGAGCGATAAGCATAAGGCAAAAAGTTATCCCCGTTGATCGTCAAACCGTCTTTTTCCCAAACGGCAATAAAAAAGCTTTGGACAATATCTTCTACAATTTGTTTATCTGACAAATAACGGGATGCATAGCGGCACAACTCCGCATAATACATCCGAAATAATTGCTCAAAAAGTAGTTCATTGACCATTTTTCCATTCAATTTTTCAATCTTATATGATAACTTAGAAGTACAAATATACGGAAAAACAAGAAACAGGAGTGAAAACCATAGTAATCCATAGGGTAACCTCATCAGAATTCGGGAACCGTATGAAATATACCAAAGAAAAAACAGGACCTTATCATACAGGTTTTTCTCATTTCCTCTGTCACTGTATCACTGATTTCTTTCTATCAGTTGATATTCAAATTGTTTCATTAGTGATATATGCCCGTTTTCTCTATCACTGCCCTATCACTGACAATCCCCTGTCTCCCATCCCTGCAAATCACTCGATTATTTTATGCAAAAACGGGTGTAAAATAGGTAAAACCGGGTGTTTTTTATTGTTCAGCACGGTACTTTAGTTGCCAGACACCCCCATGTTGCCCCCTCTTACACCCAGGTGTAGAGGGGCGATACATCCGGGTGTGAAGGATGGTAACATGGGGGTGTTTACGGAATTATGTACTTGTCTTTACTAAAAAAAGAGAGGGCTTTTGTGGAATGAAGAACCGTATTTCGTCGATTTACTACCTGCCACATTCGTTTTTACATTTGTTTATTCGACTCTTTTATATGCTCTTTCAAAAACAAAAAGAGGATAGCACACTGATTCTTAATCATATATCAAAAGCTCCATATTTCAGAAGTGATAGAGGAGTGATAGAGGAAAACGTCCTGTATCACTGCCTCTGACGCTTGAATATGAATAGCTACAACCTTCGTAGTGATAGAGTGATAGAGGATTTGCAGAAAACTTTGTGTGCGGATCACGCCCTTGGAAAATTTTGATGCGGTTACCTTGAGCCATCCATAATGCTTTTGTTAAAATCGAAATTAAATTATATGTTGTAGAACATATTTCTTACAAAGATGTTATCTTTGCAGCGGTTATCTAAAAGACAGTAAGAATATGCTAATAGAAGCATTTTACATCCTCTTCTTCTATTTTACAGGAGAGTTTATCAGTTATTTTATCGACGGGTTTATCCCAGGTAGCGTAATTGGAATGGTGCTGTTATTCCTGGCACTGGCATTCAAAGTCGTCAAGCCGAACAAAGTGAAGAAGCTCTCCACGCTTCTGACCGAAAACATGGGGTTGTTTTTCCTGCCGGCGGGTGTGGGATTAATGAATTCGCTCGGTATCATTTCCCAGTATTGGGTTGTGATCGTAACAGCCTCCGTTGTCAGCACCATACTCGTAATTGCCAGCGTAGCACTCATCCAGCAAAAATTAGGAAAGGAAACGGACGAAAATGAATAACCTGGCACAATCGGAAGTATTTTCACTGACTCTGGTAATCGGTACTTATCTGGCTTCTTTGGCTTTGTACAGAAAGACGCGTATCAGCCTGCTGCATCCGCTTATTACCTCCATATTTGTTATTATCGTTGTCTTGAAAACGATGGATATCGAATACGAATCGTTTCAGAAAGGCAGCCATCTGATCCATTTCCTGTTGGGGCCGTCGGTCGTGGCGTTAGGATATGTATTGTATGAGCAGATCCAATACCTGAAAGGAAATGTGATTTCGATCCTGACGTCCGTCTTTGTCGGAGCGATTGTCGGGATTGTCAGCGTTATAGCGATCGGCGAACTGATGGGAGCAGATGCCGCGTTGGTCGCCACGCTCGAACCCAAGTCGGTCACGACACCGATTGCGATGGGCATTGCCGAGAAGTCAGGCGGCATTCCTTCTCTGACAGCCGTCATCGTAGTGGCGGTCGGAATATTCGGCAGTATTGTCGGGCCGTTCGTGATGAAAGTGTTAGGCATCGAAAGCCGCATAGCCAAAGGGTTGGCATTGGGCGCCTCTTCGCACGGGGTAGGTACTTCCGTTGCGATTCAGATCGGTGCGGTGGAAGGAGCTTTGAGCGGACTTGCCATCGGCCTGATGGGGATCATGACGGCTATCCTCGTTCCGGTTATCAGCTTTATTATCTCGCTTTTTTAACTTCCCGTTATCCCGGACTTGATCCGGGATCGTATTTAGCCCTTATACCCCCTCTGCATATCAAACTGATTTGCAACCTATTTCCAAATAAAATTACAGAAGTTTATTGTTACTTTAAGAGGAAAACACTACTTTTGCACCCGAAATCCATCACGAGATAAATTAACAATATAATATAAAGAACATTAGTATGATTAATTCACAGGACATCAAGAAAGGAACATGTATCCGTTTGGACGGTAAACTCTATTTCTGCGTCGATTTTCTTCATGTAAAACCGGGAAAAGGTAACACGATTATGCGTACAACCCTGAAAGACGTTGTAAAAGGCGGTCAGATCGAACGTCGTTTCAACATCGGTGAAAAACTGGAAGACGTACGCGTAGAACGTCGCCCGTACCAATATACATATCAGGAAGGCGAACACTATCATTTCATGAATCAGGAAACTTTCGACGATATCATCATCGACAAAAACCTGATCAACGGTGTGGACTTCATGATCGAAGGCCAGATTGTGGAAGTCGTTTCAGACGCTTCAACAGAAACTGTTCTGTTCGCAGATATGCCTGTAAAAGTACAGTTGAAAGTAACTTATACGGAACCGGGTATCAAAGGTGATACAGCAACCAACACTTTGAAACCTGCAACAGTAGAATCAGGTGCTGAAGTACGCGTTCCGTTGTTCATTGAAGAAGGTGAAATCATCGAAATCAATACACAGGACGGTTCTTACGTAGGACGTATCCGGTAAAATATATGATTTATGATTTATGATTTATACGTTGACAAGATAAATCATAAATCATAAATCTAAAATCATCCAAAACTTTCTTGCTATGAAAATAAAAGAATGGGCAGAAGAAGACCGCCCACGCGAAAAAATGTTATTGAAAGGTATTGCTTCCCTCAGCGATGCCGAATTACTGGCCATTCTGATCGGCTCCGGCAACAGCCGGGAAACTGCCGTCCAACTGTCACAACGTATTTTAAATTCCGTCAATAATAACCTGAATGCTTTAGGCAAATTATCCGTCAAAGAACTGATGTCTAAGTTTAAAGGCATTGGCAAAGTCAAAGCTATCACAATCAATGCAGCCCTCGAACTTGGGAAACGACGTGGCAACAGCGATCCGGTTCAACGTCCCGTTATCCACTCCAGCAGCGATGTTTACCGGATTTTCTATCCCCTGCTCTGCGATCTTCCCCACGAAGAATTATGGATCGCACTCACGAACCGTTCTTCCCTGGTGATCGAAAAGGTCAAGATTAGCCAAGGCGGGATAAGCGAGACATCAGCCGACCTGCGCATCATTCTGAAAGCCGCGATCAATGCCCTTGCGGTAGGCATCATCCTCTGTCATAACCACCCTTCGGGCAATCCCCGCCCCAGCCGGCAGGACGACCTGCTGACACAACACCTTCGGGACGCTGCCCGCTTACTCGAAATACAACTGTTAGACCATATTGTCCTGGCCGACGGCAGCTACTACAGTTATTCGGACGAAGGAACCCTGTGAGATAAAGCTATGCTTTACGAAGGGTAACTCTATGCATTAGCCATCGTAAAGCTATGGGTTACGAAGCAGAAGCCACCCTTTCCTGTTATTAATTGTCAATTGTCAATTGTCAATTGTCAATTAATTCGTACGTTTGTATTCAAATTAAAGAAATATGAACAACGAATTCCTCCAAACAGAAGAAGCGATTGTCGCCATGCTTAAAACCGTATACGACCCGGAAATCCCGGTTAACGTCTACGATCTTGGCCTGATCTATAACATAGAGGTAGACGATGAGAAGAACGTTCGCATCGACATGACCCTCACCGCCCCCAACTGTCCTGCCGCCGATTTCATTCTGGAAGATGTCCGGATGAAGATAGAATCTGTCGACGACGTGAACAACGTGGAAGTAAACCTCGTGTTCGAACCTGAATGGGATAAGGACATGATGTCCGAAGAGGCCAAACTTGAATTAGGTTTTTTATAGAGACATGGATTCCCTTCGAAAGAAAATATATTTTGCATCGGACGCCCATCTGGGTGCCCGCTTCCATAAAGACCCGCTTGCCGTCGAAAAGAGACTGGTACGCTGGCTGGACAGCATCAAAGACGAGGCAATGGCTATCTATTTCCTAGGGGATATGTTCGACTATTGGTACGAGTATAAATACGTCGTACCGAAAGGCTTTGTCCGTTTCCTTGGTAAACTGGCGGAACTATCCGATAATGGAGTGGAAATCCATATATTTATCGGCAATCACGACATCTGGATGTTCGACTATCTTCCGAAGGAGATCGGTGCGGTCATACACCGGGATGTGCTCACTGTAGACCTTTTAGGCAAACGGTTCTTCCTCGGACATGGCGACGAGGTGGACTATAGAAGCAAGGCATTCCGTTTCCTTCGCACCCTTTTCCGTAATAAATTCTGCCAATGGCTGTATGCGGGTATCCATCCCCGCTGGACGTTCGGCTTCGCTCTCGGCTGGTCGCTCAGCAGTCGTAAAAGCGGATTAAAAAAACATAAGACAAGGGAAGCAGCCGAATACCAGGGCGAAAACCACGAGTATATGGCCCTCTTTGCAAAAGAATACCTCAAGACACACCCGGATATCAACTTCTTTATCTTCGGACACCGCCATATCATGCTCGACTTGATGCTTTCACGTACCGCGCGCCTACTGATCGCGGGTGACTGGATGCAATATTTCTCCTATATCGTCTGGGACGGGGAAATGCTGTATATGGAGCAGTTCGAAACAGAGTAAGAAGAGAATTAGTTTTTACTAATATTTATCGTTACATTTGTATAATCATACTAAATAGAAAGACGATGCAAACTGAACTCTCCAATATAAGCAAAATCAAGCATGCTTCACTTCAATAGAAATTGGTGGCTTAACAGTCATTACCGGAATTAACGATTCTGGTAAAAGTACGGCAGGTAAAGCTTTGTTCTGTGCAATCAAAGCTCTATCAAGCAGTGAAGGAGATTCTTTTGAGTACAAAACCCGTATCGTTCGAGAATGTATTAATACCCATCTTAAATCAAACAACGGAACAGCATTAATAAACGATGCATTCCAAAGAGCCATTGATTCCGAATTTATTCAGAACATTTGCACAGAAGGGGCGGAACAGTCATCTGTCATATTATCCGATGAGACAGGACAATGTCTTTTTACAATTCAAGACAATCAGGTTGTCAGATCTTTTAAAGATGAAAGTTTCTATCTACCCCTTGTTTATTGTAAAGATTTTGACCGTTTCATTTTATAAAAAAAGACCGCCCCAACCGGTGTCGGGGCAGTCTAAACACTAATCCTAATGTTTTGTAAGCTGTGAGGATTAGAATAATTATTATTTACCTAATATATCCATTGTATCGGCAGCGATCATGTATTCTTCGTCTGTCGGGACCACAATGATCGTAACCTTGCTGTCCGGTGTACTGATGACCATTTCTTCACCACGCATACCTTCATTCTTTTCAACGTCAATCTTCATGCCCATGTATTCCATGTTTTCACAAACGACACGACGTGTCGCCCACTGGTTTTCACCGACACCACCGGTCCAAACCAAGATATCGCAACCACCCATGGCAGCAGCATAAGCACCGATATATTTCTTGATGCGGTAGTTGTAAACATCCAAAACCATAGTAGCACGTTCATCGCCTGCCTCTACGGCTGCTTCCAAATCACGCATATCGGAGGAACCACCGACCAAGCCGGCAACCCCACTCTTCTTGTTGATCAAGTCTGATAAACCATGACCATCCAATCCTTCTTTTTCCATGATAAAGGAAAGAGCACCAGCGTCTACGTCACCGCAACGAGTACCCATCAGCAGACCTTCAACCGGAGTCAGCCCCATAGAAGTATCAACACATTTGCCATGATCTACGGCAGCGATGGAACCACCGTTGCCTACATGAGCCGTAATGATCTTCTGTTCTTCATAAGGAACGCCCAGGATTTCGCAAGCGCGACGGGAAACATAGCGGTGGCTTGTTCCATGGAAACCGTAACGGCGCACACCGTATTTCGTATACATCTCGTAAGGCAAACCGTACATATAAGCCTTAGCCGGCATTGTCTGGTGGAAAGCCGTATCGAATACTGCTACCTGGGGAATACCCGGAATCAACGCTTCCATTGCATCGATCCCCTTCAGGTTAGCCGGGTTATGCAACGGAGCCAGATCCGAACATTCGATTACCTTGTTGATCACATCCCGGTCGATCTTCACGCTGGAAGCGAACTTTTCACCTCCATGTACCACACGGTGGCCGACAGCGTCGATTTCGTTATATTCCTTGATGCAGCCGTATGTCTTGTCAGTCAGAATACTCAGGATAAATTCGATACCTTCCTTGTGGCCGGGTATTTCTTTTTCCAAAACAACTTTCTTACCGTCTTTGTCGGTCAGTTTCAGGAATGCACCGGGCAGACCGATCTTTTCGATACCACCCTGTGCCATTACTTCACCGGATGTCATATCGAACAATTTATATTTAATAGAACTACTACCGCAGTTTAATACTAATACTTTCATGATTTAATGATTTATGAGTTGGGATTTTAGGAATTTATGAATTATGATTTATCATCGTCACATAAATCATAATTCATAAATCAAATTATTTATTCGCTTTCAAACCTATCGACTGGTTACATGCAATCGCAACCATCTTATAGATATCGTCAACAGAGCAACCGCGAGACAGGTCGTTAACCGGAGCAGCCATACCCTGCAGGATAGGACCTACAGCTTCTGCACCTCCTAAACGCTGAACCAGCTTATAAGCGATATTGCCCACTTCCAGAGTCGGGAATACCAAAACGTTAGCCTGTCCGGCAACATCGCTGCCCGGAGCCTTCAATGAAGCGACCTTTTCAACCAAAGCGGCATCGGCCTGCAATTCTCCGTCAACCTTCAGGTCGGGAGCCATTTCTTTTGCCAGACGGGTAGCTTCGACAACCTTGTCGACCATCTCGTGAGAGGCACTGCCTTTCGTAGAGAAGCTCAGCATGGCGACACGCGGTTCCATTCCTACGATATCGCGGGCTGTAGCAGCTGTAGCAATAGCGATACTTGCCAATTCTGGTGCTGTCGGATTCGGCATTACGGCACAGTCGGCAAATACCAAAATGCCTTCTTTACCATACTGGGGAGTCTTTGTAAACATCAAGAACGCACCTGAAACGCAACTCATACCCGGAGCAGTCTTGATAATCTGCAAAGCGGGACGCAACACATTGCCGGTCGTGTTCTGTGCACCAGCGATTTCACCGTCGGCATCACCGGATTTAATCATCAGGCAGGCAAGAAACAAAGGATCTTCTACTAAAACGGCAGCCTTTTCAGGAGTCATACCCTTTTTCTGGCGCAGCTGGAAAAGCAGGTCTGCGTAAGCGGCTTTCTTTTCGTGATTCTTCGGATCGATAATAGTAGTTTGTCCGATGTGGTTCAACCCGTACTGAGCAGCCAGGCTGTTGATTTCAGCGGGGTTGCCAATCAGGATAATGTCTGCAACTTCGTCGGCCACTAAACGGTCGGCAGCTTTCAATGTTCTTTCTTCTGTTCCTTCAGGAAGAACGATACGCTGTTTGTTTGCTTTAGCGCGTGCAATAATCTCTTGCATTAAGTCCATAGCGGAAGATCTGTTTTTATTATATTGTTAGTTAGATATCACAATAATCGGGTACAAAAGTAGGCAAAATGCAATATAGAGTTTGCAAAATCAGTAAAAGATTTACATACGGACCTATCAGTTTCAGAACATTTAACAATAATTTGTTACTTCCTTCTCCCCTGACAGGATTTGTTGCAAATCCTCTGCCGTAACGTTCACTTCTATTTTACCATTATGGGCGACCGATATCTTCCCGCGCTCTTCCGAAACGATGATTACCAGTGCATCCGTTTCGAGCGACATTCCCAAGCCGGAACGATGGCGTAATCCCATATCTTTCGGCAAATTAGCGTTTTGGGCAACCGGAAGAATACAGCCGGCAGCCTTGATACGGTTGTCCGCAATGATCATGGCGCCATCATGCAAAGGACTGTTTTTGAAGAATATATTTTCGATCAGGCGGGCATTGGCATCAGCGTTGAACATTTCACCGGTATGCTCATAAACGGTCAGATCGACATCCTGCTGGATGCATATCAGTGCTCCCGTCTTTTTCTTCGCCATATTCATGCAGGCCAGGACAACCGGGGCAATGAACTTTCCTTCGTTCTCCTTGTCATGGTTCTTCTTCGAAAATATTTTTCCCAGGAACTTCCATCCCCTGTGCGAACCAAGTGCCACCAGAAAACGACGTATCTCATCCTGAAACAAAATCACCAGCACAAGGAAACCGACACTGATAAACTTGTCGAGTATCGCTCCCATCAAACGCATCTCCAACACTTGGGAAACCAGAATCCAGACAATAATAAACGACACTACTCCACTAAAGATAGCCAGAGTTCCGGAATTCTTCATCAGCTTATATGTCTGGTACAAGAAGAAGGCTACCAATAAAACATCAATCAGGTCTTTTATTCCGAAATTCATCCACATAATATTAACAGTTGAAAGTTGAAAGTTGAAAATTGAAAGTTTTCGAAACGAGTTTGACTGCTTCTACTGCGGCTTTTACGTCGTGGACACGAAGGATATCCGTCCCATTCAACAAAGCGATCGTGTTCAGGACTGTCGTTCCATTCAGGCTGTCGGCTGGTGTTCCACCCAGATATTTATAAATCATGCTCTTGCGGGAAACACCGACGAGCAAAGGTAAACCGAAATCCTTAAACTCACGCAGATGTCCCATTAACGTATAATTCTGGTCTACCGTCTTACTGAAACCGAAACCGGGATCCAATATAATATCGTTCACTCCCAACAAACGGAGCTGTCGGACTTTCCGGGCAAAATAGAGCATAATCTCCTCCATTATATCTGCATAATCGGTATGTTGCTGCATCGTCTGAGGAGTTCCACGCATATGCATCATTATATAAGGTACATGCAAACGGGCGACCGTCTCAAACATTCCAGCATCCAACTCTCCTCCCGAAATATCGTTGATTATCGCGACGCCGTATTCTTCGACGCAACGACGTGCCACATCCGCCCGGAATGTATCGACAGACAGGGTCACATCCGGATAATGCGTATTCAGTATTTTCAAGGCAAAAGCCAGACGTTTCATCTCCTCTTCCGGTGAGACCTCTGCGGCATCGGGGCGGGAAGAATAACCTCCGAGATCGATGATCTGTCCTCCCTCGGATAAAATTGCCTGTATGCGTTCCTCAATTGCAACTTCCGTCTGCTTCCTACTATCGGCATAAAAAGAGTCGGGAGTGACATTCAGAATCCCCATCACCAGCGGAGTATCGAGTGAGGTAAGCGTTCCTCTAATATTGAGCGTTTTATGTAACATTCTTATTTTTCTTTCCGACAAAGATAAAGGTAAATACATTAAATCACTACATTTGCGCAAAATAACTCTCATAGAAATTATAAAGGGAAAAAGACTATGACTATTCCTGAACTATATGAATTGTTTATACACAATCCGAAAGTGACAACCGACAGCCGAAACTGCCCTCGCGGTTCGATTTTCTTTGCCTTGAAAGGGGATAAATTCGATGGTAACCAATATGCAGAAAAGGCGCTGGCATCCGGTTGCGTGTATGCGGTAATCGACAATCCGGATTATTTTATAGGAGAACGCACAATCCTTGTGGACAACGTGCTGACGACCTTGCAGCAATTAGCGCACCGCCACCGTAAAGTGATCGGCTGTCCGATTATCGGTATCACCGGAACAAACGGAAAGACAACGACCAAGGAACTGCTGGCTTCCGTCCTGTCTACCAAATACAACCTTCTCTACACCGAAGGCAACCTGAACAACCATATCGGCGTACCTCTCACCTTGCTCCGCCTGACGCACGACCACGAAATGGCCGTGATCGAAATGGGAGCCAGCCATCCGGGCGATATCAAAGAGTTGGTCGACATAGCACAGCCAAACTACGGGATTATCACCAATGTCGGGCGTGCCCATCTGGAAGGTTTCGGCTCATTCGAAGGTGTGATCAAAACAAAGGGTGAATTATACGACTATATGCGCCGCACGAAAGGTAAGATATTCATCAATCAGGATAATAAATATCTGAAAGAGATCGCCAATGGAATCGAACAGGTCACATACGGTTCCGATGAAACGGCTTTTGCCTGGGGATGTGTAGTCAGCTGTAATCCCTACCTGACTTTCGAATGGAAGCAACAGGGCAAAATCCACACAGTGGAAACCCATCTGATCGGTAACTACAATCTGGACAATGCCTTAGTTGCCGTTGCTGTTGGCCGTTTCTTCAAGATTCCGGCAGAACGCATCAGCCGTGCCATTGCCGCTTACGAGCCGACTAACAACCGTTCACAACTGAAAAAGACTGAAAATAACGAACTGATCATCGATGCCTACAACGCAAATCCGAGCAGCATGAAAGTCGCTTTAGACAATTTCGCCACAATGCCTGTCTCGCCCAAAGCTCTCATCTTAGGTGACATGCGCGAATTAGGTCCTACAAGCGACGAACTCCATACCGAAGTCGTAGCCCGGATCAAGGAAGGTAATTACGATAAAGTATTTCTGTGCGGCGAACATTTCCAAAAAGCCGCCGGAAAAGACTTCACCACCTATGCCACAACAGAGGAGCTGATCGAAGCCTTGCGCAAAAATCCCTTGGAAGGATATCATGTGCTGATAAAGGGATCGCACGGGATGGCACTGGAGAGGGTGGTAGAGGTTTTATAAAAATCTACAAATCCGATTCAACTTCATCCCCCCTTGATACCTTTCGATTATCATCTCACACAAGGGTAAAGGCAGACATCCGAACAGCCTTCACCCTTCAAAATTTGCTTTTACGTTAAACCACTGGATTGCAGCCTTTCATAAACAGACAGAAACTTTTCTTTACTCATTATACGTTTCATATGTTTTTGTTTGCTAAGAAACAGAAGAGTTCTTGCTTTACAATGTGTACCTTATCGGATGCTTACGTTCTAACTTACAATGCATATGTTTGTATGGTGAGACAGTTCAAAATCCAGATATATTCTTGTTGATTCAATACCTTAATCACAATTTTTCAGAGATCCACTTACAAATTGAAAGTTTAAGAGTTGAAAAATTGAGTTTTTGAACAGTCCAGGGAGGGGGATATCCCAAGATTAAAAAAGCCAACTAATTTCAAAGCTTTGAATATTACTTAGTTGGTTTATATTAATTATTTACTGAATATCCCTCTTTATTTGCCTAGCTTAATTGCAGGAATCCCCCTAAAATAACAAAGAACTAATTATTATTGAAACACTTCTGGATACTTATTAATGAAATAAACAGGAGTACAACTCCATGCATGACAATAACTATTCATTGGATAGAATCCATAAGGTGACAATTTATCATTATTAGGATCATATACTTCCCAAAAAGTATCCGCACCTTTCTTTACCATCCCTCCCCAATAATCCATAAGCAATTTTTTGGCTTCATTGTCCATCCCACATTTCAATAATGCTTCCATTATATAATGATAGGCATAAGGACACCCCGGATAACAGGATTCAGACATTGACATTGTTTTTTTCATTGCGCGCACTCCTTCTTTAGCATTCAATGTTTCAGATAAAATCATCCATGCCTGAGAAAGATAAGAGACTTGTTTTGATGGGCCACTCACAATTACTCCTTGTTTTTGATCATAAAACTGCCGACGAGCCGCTTTCTTCATTTTGGATGCTAACAACGACCATTCTTTTACCTCCTTGTCTTTTCCTATCAGTTGAGCCAATTCATAGCTCTTATTAAGAGCCCATATTGTCAATCCTTGCATAGATGCCTGACGATCATAATTATCCTTCCAGTCAAATACTAACCAATAAATTGGCGGTTTTTGCATATCATAAATCCAATCTGGAGAATATTGACGAAGAGCCATTTCAATCTGACGTACCACTACAGGCCATAGATCTTCTGCTGTTTCTTTATCACCTGTCACTTTTACATATTCCAATAATGCGACATTATAAATAAGTGCATAATCCAAACAATATTGACCATATTGAGGATGAGGATACGGCTCCTCAAACACGGTTGCATGCAATAACCCTTCATCATTAGATAGAGCGGCCAACAAATATAGACAACGTTTCGTCAAATCATGTTTCTTATATGAATATGCATTGGCTAATGCTTCCAAATAAAGATCGCCAATCCATAAACGTCGATCCCGTTTAGGACCATCTTCATACACAGTTTGCATACATTCTTTTAGAGTATATAATCCTACTTCATTAATTTTCTTAATCAAAGGATCGGTTGTCGTTGCTAAATCCATTTCAATCATTTCTACAGCACTTTGTGCTGTAAACGACATTTTATCAAAAGCAAAATCAAAAGAAGAGGCTCCAAGCACATCTATCTTAAGATAACGAAAAGAGAGTCTTCGGGGGATACTTGCTTCGATAGGGACTGTCATCAAAGTAATAATTTCATCTTGTAACCAAGCACGAGACAAACCGCCTGGGTAAGGATCAAACGGTGTATTCAATTCACTAGGTACTTCTGCAAACGTGAATTTTAAGCGGATAGGAGCATCCGAAGCGATACGTTCTCCCAATATTTTCAAAGAGAAATTGAAAGTACCAGTTAGATGTTCGCCAAAGTCTAAGATAATCCCAGAATGTTTTTTCAATGATTCATTAAATAATATCTCTACATTACTAACATCCTCCATTCTCCATCCTTGATATGCTTTTTCATCTTTTACGGATTTCACTATCCGCAAAGGAAAATGTTTTTTATAAACAAAAGCTGGTTTACAGGCTTCACTCTTTTTTAACCAGTCATTACTATGTTTGTAATATTTACTCTGAGCAAATACTACAAAGGAATAAATATTCAAAATGCCTATCAAAATCAATAAATATTTTTTCATGATATATATCTTAATAAATTAAACACACAAACTGCATCAGTTTCGTGGTAAATGCAGCATTAAATCTTCAATTTCAGCAGTTTGTTGTTCTTTGGGCATTTTGAAAATAAGACGGTCATGTTGACCATTCGAATCCTTTTTCCATGAATTACTTCCATCATCATGAATGATAATCGTTCCATTTTCCACATCAAAGTATTTAGATGCTCCACGAACCGCAACCAAAGTAGCTGTCTGATCCCAACTATCTCTACCATTTGGATTATCTTGTGGTAAACAATAGTATAAGTATCGACTATCGGATTGTTTCGGATACCACTTTCCATCAACTTCTTGCCTGTAAATATTTGGGATCCTATTTCAAAACCGCTAAACAAAATGGGGGTTGGCCATTCTCTTATAACAAATTGAGATGCTTTCACATCAACATAAATATTAAATTCTCTTCCTTTAGGGAAAGAACCAGCCATTGAGACTAACTGTTTCACCTTCTTTTTTATCAGTTCTTTACCAGAAAGAGGAGATATTTCATCTGGTTCGGATAAAAGTAAGTTCTGTAGATTAGAAAAAAAACCTACTGTCACAATCGTTACACTTTGGTCCGACTGTTGAGCAAGAGCACGACGATAAAGCTTTAAAGCATCCTCACTATCAGCTGTAGTCAATATTCGATGAGGATATTTCATTGGCAGTTCATCTGTCCAGCGTAGTCCACTATGCCAAGTTGTACGATCAGCAGCCTCTCCACGTACTGCTCCTATCGGAATATCTGGCCGTCCAAAATAAGTATTAATCACATCAATGCAAGGAACTGCCGTTGCACACTTATTAGAAGATATTGTTGCTAAAATATTCACTTCTCCAGAATCAGCTAATGCATGTAATAAAGCCAATGCTCCAACATCATCGTAGTCTGGTGCCATATCCGTATCAAAAATCAGATTGACAGGTTTTTCTGTTCTATGACAAGACATAAAACATATCAAAAAGAAATATAAAATATAACTCTTCATTGCGTAAAATTTATTTTTTATTCATTTTAAATACATGTTTCACTCATTGACCGTGTAATTACTGTTAAAACCTTGTCATATCCAATCTCTAATGCTCTTTTCACACTTTGACCTGTCCAATAATTAGGATTAAATAGTTCAAGAGATAAGGCTCCTCTAAATCCTGTTTCATATAAAAGAGGTAATGCTTTATCAAAAGGACAAATACCATCCCCTGGATAAACCCGATCTGAATCAGACAATTTCGTCCGGACTGGAATTGCAGGATAATCATTGATATGGAAAATAGGGAGTTCCGCTCCATTTATTAAATATAAACTTTCAAAAGAATTATCCCCACGATAAAGATGGTAAAAATCCAATAGCATAGAAGCTTTTGGATGTCCAGTTCCTAATGCAATTCGAGCAGCATCACTCAATTTATTCAAAGCCCCTGTTCCCCATACTTCTAATAAAGGACGTACACCGACAGACTCTCCATATTCCAATATTCGCCGATAATTATCAGTATATTTTTCAAAGTCATCCCGATCTATTTTTTCAAGCCCTAAAGCTGTTGCAGCAATACACCGACTCCCCAAGGCTGCAGCCATATCAATTACTTTCAGCATTTCATCCATTCCCTTCCCCCCAATAATCCAAGGAGAAAATCCAATAATATTCTCAAGAATAAGATGTCCAGACTGAAGTTTTCTCACTAATTGCTGATAAGAACCTCCTTTTTTAAGGAATGCACATATATCTCTTGTCCATAACTCAATTCCTCCAAAACCAGCCTTCGCACAATATTCTATTTGTTGCTCGACAGACAAATTGTACCCAGAAATGGTGGATGTATTCAAACTTATCCGGAAAGGTATTTCTTTCGTCGACATAACAGGATCAGCGTTGTCTATCGCTGATCCTGGTCTGACTCCCAATAGAGCCAAACCAGAACTGAGTAACATTTTCCTTCTCGAAATATTAATATTTTGCATCCGCTTCAGATATAAAAATCATAACTCTCTTATCCATATATTTCTAAAACTAATAGGAGCACTCTCATCTCCATGATCTTGTAAATCGATAGGTCCTGCTCCATGTTCAATCACATCTGGAAATCCTACATAAGGAGTGGTTCCTTGAATAATTGTGTTATTCTGTAACAATACTCCATTTTGCAAAATAGTAACACGCGGAGGTGTCCGATAAGTTCCATCCTTTTTAAATGTCGGAGCTGTATAAATAATATCATAAGTATTCCACACTCCGGGTTTATTCATTGCGTTTACCAATGGTGGAGTTTGTTTATAGATACTTCCAGCTTGTCCATTTACATACGTTTCATTCTGATAATTATCCAGAATCTGTACTTCGTACATACCTTGTAAAAAAACGCCACTATTCCCCCTTAACTGACTTTCTCCCGTTATTCCCACTGGAATACACCATTCCAAATGTAATTGAAAGTCATTAAATTTTTGTTTTGTCCGAATATCTCCCGTCCCTTTTTTTACAGTAAATACCCCATCATGTACAGTCCACTCTGCCGGTTCCCCCTTTGAGTTTTCCCATTTTGTCAGATCTTTTCCATCAAACAATACAATCGCATCCGATGGAGCAGAGATAAACATCTCTAGAGCTTGTCCTGGTGTCACAATCGAAGGTTGAGGTAACCAATATTCAGTCATTTCATGTGTCATAGGTGCTCGGCCTGGATACGTTTTCTGTGCAAACGTTGGTAGTATGAACATCACAGTCATTACTATCATTAAAACTTTATTTTTCATAATAAAAAATTATTTTTTAATTATAATTCTGGAAATAACCACGGATTGCGATAATCTGGTTTTATCAATTTATCGGCCATTGGATTATTGAATGTTTTCTTAACATCATCATAAGCAAGAGCAGATCCAACTCGCGCTGAGATATTGCCTAAATGGGCGTATTTTGCACATAAACTTCCATTATCAATAGTACAAGCCGTATTCATTTTCCGACTTTTCATACAATCTAAGAAATTAGTAACATGATCTCTATGATCTTGAAAATTAGGAAGACTTTTAATGTGCTCTATTCTGTTCCCTTCAGGATAAACTTCCCAACTTTCTCGGTTGGCAACCAATGTTCCATTTACTCCTTTAAATTCTAATCCATAATTTCGTCCATAAGGCCCCGTTTCTGTTCCGGCAATATTACTCCACTGGATAATAAAATCATCATACTCATAAATAACAGATAATGTATCAAATGTTTCCGCATAATTATCCGGATATGCAAAATTTCCACCTGAACTAATCACGCGCTTTGGCATACCTTTGACATTCATCCCCCATAAAGCCATATCTATCAAATGCACTCCCCAATCGGTCATAAGTCCACCTCCATAATCCCAAAACATCCTCCAAAGTCCATGAAAACGTTTTTCATTAAAAGTTCTTTTTGGAGCTGGACCTAACCAAGTTTCAAAATCCACTCCGGAAGGGACAGCACTATCTGACACAGGATTCAATATTGTAGCATAATTAAAGTTAGCCCAAACATTCACACGAGCGATCTTCCCTAACTTACCACTATCTATATACTTTTTCATCTCATGCCAATGATTGCCACTACGCTGTTGCTGTCCAACTTGCACAACACGATTATACCTCTTTGCTGCATCGACCATTGCATCACATTCAGCAATTGAATTTGCAATCGGCTTTTCAACATACACATCTTTCCCCGCAGCGCACGCATCAACCATTTGTAAACAATGCCAATGATCGGGAGTTCCGATAATCACGGCATCAATCTCTTTTTTCTCCAATACTTTTCTATAATCCCCGTAAAGGCGCGGTTTCTTATTTCTCAATTTTTCAACTTCTGCCGCCTTTTGCTCCAATACATTTTTATCTATATCACATAAGGCAATACAGTTGACTTCCGGATGAATTAAAAAATCAGACAAATCAGCCCATCCCATACTTCTACATCCAATAAGAGCCACATTTATTTGATCATTTGCTCCCACTGAACTGGCAAATAAATTACTTTCATTTAATACAGATGGCATAATCAAACCAGTAGCTACAGCCGATGCCGAATGACGTATAAAATTTCTTCTTGATACCATATATTTAAAAGTTTAAAAGTTAAATCAACGAGATACACTATCATATCCCGGATTTTGTACAAGATTTGGATTCGAGTTTAACGTACTCCGTTTAAGAGGAAATATTTCTGTATGATTATCTGCATCAGGCTGTTTGTCCCACCATATTCCAGTCGTAAACTTATTCCAACGACATAAATCAGTACGTCGACGACCTTCTGCAAAAAATTCTCGTCCCCACTCATCTATTAACTCATTTTCTGTCAATTTAATCTGTCCATCTGGAAGATACAAATATTCTTGATATTTATCTACTGGATAATAACGCTTACGAACATGATTCAATAATTTACCAGCCTCTTCGTTATTACCAGTGCGAAACTCACATTCAGCCAATGAATAATAAATTTCAGCTAATCTGATTTCTGAATAGTCAGCTTCACGTCTTCCAGCATCTTCATCAGAATAAAACGGATACTTAGCAAAATGCCAACCAGAATTATGATCACCATTTTTCATGTCGGAGACTTTATTTTCAGGAACTTCTCCTGGAGCTATACCATGAAATATACCAACTTGATCACGTAGATATAAAGGGATTCCATTTGAAGGAGACATTACCTGCCTCATTTCCCCCCCTTCTTCATATTCCAAATAGCCAAACAAAAACATTCCCTCACGTGTGCTATTACCTAAATTCTTATACTTCTTTAATCTGTAATCTTCCGGATATTTCTGAAATTTATAAACAGGCATCCCTAATGTAAAATCATACAGATTACCTTCTATGTTACGACTGGGCTGTGCCGCATATTTAGGATTAAAACCACCTTGCTTTACCGATCCCAAATAATATTGTGCATTAGCAGGCAAACACCACCAATAAACGTCTGAATCATAATGCCAATGGCTACGGCCATAACTTCCAGGAAAACCAAATATTACTTCATTACACGTTTCATTATTCCAATCATACGGTGCATCCCATCGATCACTGATTTCATAAAAGCCATATTCGCCATCGATTATCTTTTGTGCATATTTTGCACATTCCCCATACATAGGTTTTCCAATCCATTTCTCAGCATTTAAATAAAGACGAACCAATAATGCAGCAGCACCAGCTTTATTCCATTGTCCTTGTTCTTCTCCATTTCCATTCGTCCCATTTTTCATCGGCAGAAAATTCAAACTTTCAGTCAATTCCGTTTCTATGAAACTAAAAACCTCTATCGGATCAACTTGGCCTTGCGAATTGAGACTAGCATCTTTACTAACTGCTAACGGAATATTCCTATAAGCATCTAACAAACGGATATAAAACCATGCTCGTAAAGTTCGAATTTGTGAAGATAAAGCATCTAATTCATCTTGAGTCATTTTTAATTGAGTAGGATCAAGTCCTTTAAAATCATCCAATACAGAACAAGCCTGCATAATCCCAGTAAAACAAGCATCCCACTCAGGAATATCATCATCTATTGTCCAAGTGTGATAATGATATCGTTGCCATATCTGTCCATCTACCCACCAACCATCACGATTCCAAGTACCTAACTGATCCGTAGTTTCTTCATTAATAGTGAATCGTGATCCTATACTCCAATAAGCATGCTCAAATGGACGAAAAGCAGCTCGAATAACATCATCTTTTGTATTATAATAGTTTTCAGTAACGATTTGATCATATACGGTTTCCGTTAAATCCGTACATGAGACTATAATCATAGAAAAAAGAATACTTCCCAAATAGTTTCTAATTTTTTTGTATTTCATAATAAACCAAGCCTTTAAGATAAAACATTAAAAATCCAACTGTAAACCAAACAACAATTGTGTTGTTGTCGGATAATAATTTCTAGTTCCATTGTTCGTCCCTGGTGTCAAACCATTCATTTGGTAACTTGCAGGATCAACGCCACTAAAACCAGTAATAGTTGCTAAGTTTTTACCCGTCACATACAACCGGATACTATCTAGCCATTTGTTATTGATATTGAAACGATATCCCAAAGTCACAACATCGAGTTTAAGATAATCTCCTTTCTCCAAAAAATAATCAGTCAATACATTCAAGCCGGTAGTTATGCCTGCATTTTTATCATAAGCTTTTTTCAGCACATTACCAGGAGCACTCTGTAACCCGTAATAAAGATCATGCACATTGTAAATATCAAATCCAAATGCTCCACTCAAAAAAACAGTCAAATCCCAGTTTTTATAAGAAAAAGTGTTACTTAAAGATGCCGTAAATTTAGGTAAGCCATTTCCCGTAACCCGTTTGTCCTCGGTCGTCGCTTCATTTATGGATATTTTTTCTGTATTGTCTTTATTCCAAACTAACCAATTGCCATTTTCATCAATACCCGCATACGACCATGTAAAATAATTACCCAAACGTTCTCCTTCTTGCATTCTCTGAAGAGTTCCCGGATTACCCGGAGACTCCATATTACAAACATCTTGAAAAGCTTGTCCCGTAAATTCATTATTAGAAAAATGGAGGAATTTATTGTTATTAGTTGCCCCAACAAAACCTATATTATAGCTGAAATCTTTTGTTTTGACAGCTTGTACATTTAAATCAAGTTCAAAACCCGTATTTCTCATTGTTCCAACATTTACAAAAGTACTTGCAAACAAATAAGGAGGAACAGAAACATTATAATCCCCCAATAGATCTTGCTGTTTACGATTATAATAGTTCAAGGAACCACTAAAAATATTATCAAACATAGAAAAGTCTACACCAATATTCCAATTTACCCCCTTTTCCCATTTCAAATTATAGTTAGGATTTTTTGCAGGTCCCCATACCGTAAAATAAGAACCTTCATGATAATAACTACCAAATCCTTGCATAGTTGCTAATGATTTATAACTATCGAAGTTTTGGTTACCTGTAACTCCAAAATCACCACGGATCTTCAATTCGTTAATCCAAGTAGCATCCTTCATGAAGTTTTCCTCACTCATACGCCACCCTGCAGAAACAGCAGGAAAACTTCCCCATTTATTATTTTTACCAAATTTCGAGGAACCTTCATATCTATAAGAAGCTGTAAATAGATAACGTCCTTTATAGTCATAATTAATACGTCCCAAAAATGCTATTAATTTAGAATCATTTTTATAACTACCCATTTCATTACGTCCTTCCTCTTTTGCCCATTCACCTTGTGCCAAATTATTATAGCTAAGAATATCAGAAGGAAAATCCTTATTGGATGCAGACATTCCCGAATTTTGAAAATACTGATATGAGTATCCTCCCATAAGTTTTAAATGATGTTGATTTTTTTCCATTGTATAGTTTACCAACCATTCTAAACTCTCTTGACGTGACTTACCATAATCTCGACTTGCTTCTCCAGAACGTCCACTATTTTGCGCCATTGTACTGATTGCTGGTCGAAACCAAAAATTAAAATTATCATTTTGTTGCTGAGCCAATGTCACTTGCGTATTCAAAGAATGAACTGATGTCCCTTCTTTAGCCAACAATGGCAATAAATTTAACTTAACAGTAGCATCCCAATCTAATAATTTCGTTTCACCGCCACTTTGATCTAGTTTTAATAATTCAACCGGATTCATACCGGCAGCCTGACCATTAAAATTAGAATATTGCCCTGGAATATTCGGATCAAACACAGGAGTTGTCGGATTTGCCTCCAATGCAGCCCTAAACACACTCCAATCGGAATTATTCCTATAAACAAAACGCGGACTAATATTGGCCGAAAAGTTCAACAAACCACTTTTAGTTGTATGATTAAGAGAAAAACGAGCCCCATATTCTTTACGATCAGAACGAATATCCACCCCCGTAGCATCTTTAAAATCAATAGTAGCCCGATAATTACTCCTAGAATTTCCACCTGAAAGTGTCACCGTATGTTGATGAGCCAAACCCGTACGAGTAATCTCATCCAGCCAATTTGTATTAGCACCTTGATCTACACCTTGATTATTTGGAACACGATATTTTCGGAACTCTTCCGCATTCAAAGGATCCAAATCATGTATCATAAAGTTAGCACTTACTGTTCCAACATAAGACGCATGTAATTGTCCATCACGCGCTCCTTTTTTTGTTGTGATCAATACCACTCCATTACGACCTCGTGTACCATAGATCGCCGATGCTGCACCATCTTTCAAAATATCCATTGATTCAATATCATTTGGATTTATATTGGTTAAATTTCCACCAGGGATACCATCTATTACAATCAGTGGTCCTAAACCGGCAGCACGAGAAGAAATACCACGTATTTGTATATTTGCCTGGTTATTAGGATCGCCCATACCTGTATTAGTTACAGACACACCAGCAACTTTTCCTTGAATCATCATAGATGGATCAACATTACTAATACTCAAAAAATCTTTACTTGATACATGAGAGATGGCTGACGTTAATTCCTTTTTAGTCATACTACCGTAGCCTATCACTACAACTTCATCTAGTATTTCCATATCTTCTTTCAATAGCAACTTAAAATGCTGCTCATTTCCAACAACAACTTCTCGTGGCGCATAGCCAATATAGCGAACCTCTAAAATCGCTTTAGAAGATACACTCAATGAAAAGTTCCCTTCAATATCACTAGTTGTCCCATTTGTAGTCCCTTTCTCAACAATATTAGCACCGATGATCGGCTGCCCCATCGAATCGACAATTTTACCGAAAATTCGTTTCTTATTCTAGGCAATAGATTGATCTTTCTGAACCAATGTGATATAATTATTCTCAAATCGATACCCAATTCCAGTACTCTCGGCCACTTGTTCCAAATAATCAGATACTCTTGCTGATTTCTTTCGAAAAGAAACAGTCTTGTTGACATCCACATCCTGATCCCGAAACACAACCAAATAGTCAGTTTGCGCCTCAATCTCTTTGACCAATTGTTTTATTGTCATGCTATTCTGGCTAAGTTTGATCTCTGCATTTTGTGCATCTGCTTCTTCTGCCATCAATTGAAACACACATACAAACAATAGGAAAAGTGATATTCTCATAATCCTAAAAAAATATTTAATGTTACTACTATAGATAATAAAAGGCAACAACAAAGTTTTTCTTTTCATATCTTTGTTCTAAATTTAAAGTGAATACTAAAAAATTACGACTTGTGTTTGCTTTAACTTCTGCGGCAGTTGTTGGTAGCTTCTGCCGCTTTTGTTTTTCTACTGTTCTTTCATCATAGGCTATACGTTTTTATGTTTGACATGTTCTTATTTTAAGGTCACTATGTTCCGCTCTGTGTCTTTCTCTACTTTAAATTTGCGGATTTGCTGCAATACGCGGAAAACATCGTCAAGACTGTCGCGCTGCCTGAATTTTCCCGTATAAGTATCTTTGAATAAAGATGTGTCTTTTACTACGATCTTTACGTCATAGTAAAGTTCCATTTTTTCCAGAATATTGATCAAAGGTTCATTTTCAAAGGCATATATACCGTCAAGCCATAAAAAATGAGCTTTCAGGCGAATCGGTTCTACCTTCATCTTTCCGTTCGAGACAGTCACTTGTTGATCCGGTTCCAAAATGATCCCGTCAGATTCCTTATTCCGGAAAAAGACGCGTACGGAACCTTCCAACAAACTGGTTTGTACATAGTCGGTCGCAGGATAGCTGCACACGTTAAATTGGGTGCCTAAAACTTCCATATCGACATCATGCGTAGAAACAATGAAAGGGCGGGAAGGGTCTTTCGCCACTTTGAAGAAGGCTTCTCCTTCGATCGTAACATTCCTTTTATCATCGGTAAAACGGGCTGGATAGATCAACTTCGACTTCGCATTCAGCCAAACTTCCGTCCCATCCTGCAAGACCAGTTGTGCCCGCTGTCCGGCAGGAGTGTACAGAGTATTCATCACATTCTCCGATAAAAACTCCGCTTGCTCAGGCTGTGTATACCAATATGTCAATATACTTGTTGAAACGACCAATATCAGGATAGCAGCCGCATACCCGATCCGTCGTGTCCAACGCTTCCACATCACGGAGTGTTGCTTTTGCAAAATAAAGCAGTCGTATTTCTGTTTGCCGATTGTTTTATCCTGCACCTGATGTCCTAAGTTCAACAAGGCATATAGATTTTGATACTCTACAAATTCTTTTTTGAGTTCTTCACTCGCCTCGACATCGCGCAGCAGGGATAGTCGCTCTTCCGTGGAAAGTTCCTCATAAAAGTATTTATGTATCCGTTCTTTCATATTTTCCGCTTTTGTTCTTAATAAACGGATCAGGGAACCAAAACCCCCAAGAGGATAAACGGATTTTTTTAATTAGCGAGTAAAAATATTAATAAAGGGAGATAGTCTTTCAATTCGCTTTTAATTTTCTTATAGGCGATAGCCATCTGATTTTCAACAGTTTTAAGGGAAATATTCAATTCAGCAGCTATGTCTTTCTGTTTTTTCCCCTCTATTTTGCTTTTGATAAAAATTTCCCGACATTTTTCAGGCAAAGAGTCTACCACTTCAGTAATGATCCGTTCGATATCCTGCTCGGAGAGTAGAGACTGATCGAATAATTCCAAGGAGGCAAGTTTCATCCGCAAAGTAGCCTGATACTCTTCCTGTATCAGGTTGACAGCTTCCTTTACAACAATGCGGTGACGTAAAAGGTCGATACAACGGTTTTTGATCGAAGTAAAAAGCAGGGCAACCAGATTCACATCATAAGCCAAGATCTCTTTTCTTTCCCACAATTCGGTAAATACGTCCTGGACGATATTTTCTGCGTCTTCTTCTGACACGACATACTCTAGAGCGAAATATTTCATCCGGGAAAACCAAGAGACATATATTTCTTCAAAATGGTCGGATAGTATTTTCTTTTCAACCAGCATCTTTCTTCTGTGTGAATAAAATCACGGCGTTCTCGATCTCCAAACTTTAATCTTTAAATTATTATATAGAGTGTGAGAGCTGTGACTTATCTATCAGAAAGGCTCTGGAAAACCGTAGAAGTAAATAAGCAACATACTCCCACACCATATTTACGGATACGATGCGGGATATGCTAACTCATTCTTCTTCTATAAATTTTCCAGATTTTTTCTGAAAGAATCAGTTAAACAACGCAATTGTGCTATTTGCACAATGCAAATATAGTAATAGTTATTGGTTAGACAAGTAAACTGTATATTGTATTCAAGACAAACGTATCTAATTTTTAGTCGATAGCAGTGTATAAAGTACAAGAACTTCCGAGAGAAGGAACCTATAAGTTCTCCAAACAGCGTTTCTCGGATCTAGTGGAAACAATTCGCATGATAGGGCATGAGTTATCAGAAATTTCCATTGTTTGAGCCTATGACAAACTATTAATGGCAAGTTTCATTATTCAAACTGGCGAAGGAAGAGCTAAAAATATTCATAGCAACAATTTATTTCTTGTTTTTATATACTTTTGCAGCCTGATTAAATAAGTAATATGAATACACATAATCTTTGTTGCATCGGCCACATTACGTTGGATAAGATTGTAACGCCGAAAAGGACACTGCATATGCCGGGAGGAACATCTTTCTATTTCGCGCATGGAATGAGCAAATTAGATACTTCCGACTTCCTGTTGGTAACAGCTCTTGCTGTCAGTGAGATGGACGCGGTGGAAGAAATACGCAGGAAAGGGATCGATGTAAAGGTTTTGCCCAGTACCCATTCCGTCTATTTTGAAAATACATATGGCGAGAACCAGAACAACCGGACGCAGCGGGTATTGGCAAAAGCCGATCCGTTCACAGTTGAAGGGTTACAGGATGTCGATGCCCGCATCTATCATTTGGGAAGTTTGCTGGCGGACGATTTTTCTTTAGATGTAATCAAATATTTATCGACCAAAGGGATGTTATCGGTCGATGCCCAAGGCTACCTGCGTGAAGTTCGCGGTGAGAATGTTTTCGCCGTAGACTGGCCGGAAAAGGAAGAGGCACTGAAATACATCCATATCCTGAAAGCCAACGAACACGAAACGGAAGTTCTCACCGGATGCAAAAATCCGCGTGAAGCAGCTCTGAAATTAGCCAACTGGGGCGTTAAGGAGGTTTTGCTGACATTAGGAAGCATGGGATCTGTCATTTATGCCGACGGCGAATTTCATGAAATACCCGCATACCCTCCAACAGAGATTGTGGACGCTACGGGATGTGGCGATACCTATATGGCCGGCTATCTGTACATGCGAAACAAAGGAGCTTCATACAAAGAAGCAGGATGTTTTGCCGCCGCCATGTGTACAATCAAGCTGGAAGCCTCGGGACCTTTCGGGGGAACAGAGAAGGATGTTTGGGATATTATCGAAAGGTATAAGTGAAACGATTTATGATTTCAGATTTATGATTTATGAGCTATGTATCACTGATAAATCATAAATCTGAAATCATAAATCAACGCAGTTTCTTAGCCATCACCATATAAGAATAAATAAGGACTACGGCATACCCAAATAGCGGTACGACGAACGAAAACGACATTGTCGAGATATCGGCTACATAGCCCATCAATAACGGTCCGACAGCTCCTCCTATCGGAGACATCATCAAGAAGGACGAAGCACGCTTGGTATAGTCACCCAATCCCCTCAGCGAGATAGCAAAAATCGTCGGAAACATAATAGCCTCGAAGATATAGCAGGCAAATAGAGCACCTTTCGACAGAGTACCTAAATTCAGGGTAACGAACAGAGCGCCCAAAACAGTAAAAATCGCACAAATAAACAAGACTTTCTCCGCTCGGATATAACTCATAATCCAACTACCGATAATACGCCCGATCATAAACAAGCCCAATCCACCAAAGGAAAGAACGATCGCTGCATCATGTGCATCCATCCACCCATCGTCAGTCACATAATTAATAAAGAAACTGTTAATCGATATTTCCGCTATTTCGTAGCAGAACAAGGCCATCACCCCCCAGGTAAAACAACGATGTTTCCACAATCCTTTCAATCCGGCTTTAGCCTCAGCAGTCGTATCTTCGCAATCGTCATGGTTGATCTCCGGCAAGCGGATGCGGAAGAAAATAAGAGCAACAGACAGGACGATAACGCCCATCACGGTATAGGGCAAAGCAATGTTAGCATCTCCGTTGCCGGAAAACAACAGCATTCCACCGATTACAGGTGCACAGATACAACCTAACCCGTTGAAGGATTGTGCCAGATTCAAACGACTGGCTGCCGTCTCGCGATCCCCAAGCTCTGTCACGTAAGGATTGGCTGCCGTCTCCAAGAACGTCAGTCCGCAACCGATCACAAACAGGGAAAAGAGAAAGAAGTTGAATGACATCAACTGTTCGCTCGGAATGAAAAGCAACGATCCGATCCCGTAAAGGATCAGACCGAACACCACCCCCTGGCGGTATCCGTATTTATTAATAAAAAGTCCGGCTGGGATAGCCATTGTGAAATAACCAGTGTACATCGTTGCCTGGATCAAAGCAGAATGAGCCTTCGTCATGACAAGCGCCTCCTGGAAATGCTTGTTCAGCACATCTAAAATAGCATGTGCAAAACCCCATAAGAAAAACAGAGATGTGACTAATACAAAAGGAACCAGATACTCTTTCTTTACCAACGATTTCTTTACTTTTTCCATTTTATTGTTATTTGTTTTATACTCATCTTATTCATTTACCGGATTGTAGGGAATCGTGAACCAGAAAGTCGAGCCTTTACCTAACTCCGAATCCACACCGATCTTGCCATCCAAAGACTGTATGATGGACTCGCAGATGGAAAGCCCCAACCCCGTTCCCTGGACAAAGCTGTCAAATTTAGCAAAACGTTCAAAAACATGCGGAATATTCTCCTCGGCAAGTCCTTTGCCGGTGTCCGCCACATAAAAGCGCAGGATAGCGCCTATCCTCTCATATCCCATCGTAATAGAACCCTCCGAAGTGTATTTGCAAGCATTACTGAGGAAATTGGAGAGAACCTGTGTCAGCCGATTCTTTTCCGAATGGATCACACAAGCGACAGACGGCAGATGGCAAACCAAATCGACACCATCCTTCACACGCGACTTATAGACCTGCTGCAAGTTATTGAATATCTCGGACAAGTTGACTGCCGAATAATTGAAATCCATCTGCCCGGCTTCGATCTTCGAAAGGTCGAGAATATCATTGACCAACTGGAGCAAAAGCTCATTATTCGTCTCGATGATCTTGACATATTCACCGATCTCATCCGGCTCTTCCGCCATCGCAATCAGATTCGAGAAGCCGACAATCGCGTTCAGGGGCGTTCGTATCTCATGGCTCATATTGGCTAGGAAAGCGCTTTTCAACCGATTGGCCTCCTCCGCCTTATTACGCAGGCGGATCAGTTCGTTCGTCATCTTCAAGTCCGTAATATCGCGCCTCAACCCGATGAGTTTACGTATCTTTCCATTTTCATTCCGTCCATAGGGAACGGCATGCATCTCGAACCAGCGATCTCCCAGTGCTGGGACCATTGTCCTGATCTGGACCTCCATCACATGGATCTTTCCACAGGCAAGGTCTTCCAAACCTTTCCGAAGCAAATCACGGTCTTCGAGATCTACGAACGAAAGATACTCATCCAACGAAATTGTCATTCCTTCGAACACGGTAGACCGCGGCGAGTAGAAAATCCGAGTATCCGGATTGTACTCCCACGAAATAATCTGAGCAGCATCAAGAGTGAAGTCCAACTGTAGTTTGTTCTCTTCAAGTTCCTGCCGTCTCTTCATCTCACCCGTTATATTTCTTTCCGTCCCGATAATCTGTTCGACTTCGCCAGTCTTTTCCGACTTCAACCCGATTGCATAGGTTTCGAACCAATCATAGCCTTCACCCCGCCGGAAGCGAAACACTTCCCTCAGTTTGTTTTCTACTCCCCTGGACAGGCGGGACATAAACCGACTGTATTTTTCTTTGTCGTCCGGATGCAATAAATCCAGTGCACCTTTATTGCTCAAACCATCGTTGGCAAGCGTCTTCCGGTAAAGAGAGGTGAATGTATCCTTCTGCACATCATAGCACCAAGCCGACAGGGAACCGGCATCAAGGGCAACGGACAATTCCCGGCGTATATCATCAAGCTCGAGTTCATTCCTACGAATATCCGTCGTATCAACCATTGTAGCAACAATATATAGGTTTCCCTCTTTATCTTCCAAGCGCGTCTTAGTAGTAACAGCCCAACGGACAGGTAACCCGGTTTCTTCATCAAACAATACCCGGTTAAAAGAAATCGGCTTGTCGCTTTGTAACACCCGGTTATCTTCTTCCCTGAAAAGAGAAGCTTTCAAATCGTTCACTTCAAAATCATTCTTCCCCAACATACAATCAAAGGCCTCTTTATAAAATTCGGAGACTTTGTTGTTGTAGAACAGATAGCGGTACTCATTACTCACATCCTTGATAAACAATCCTACCGGCAGATTATCCATGATCGATTGCAGGAATGTTTTCAAACGCAGGATTTCCTTTTCGGCAACAACATAAGGAGTCACGTCATGGGTAAAGCAGATAACCGAATTATTCTCAAACGGCACAACACGTGCCTTTGTATATTTGATCCGATCCTTTTTCCCGTACTTGCAATTAAAGACAGTCACCTCACCCGTTTCGACCGTCCGTTTCACATGCAAGATAATTTCATCCAGCATCTCTTTAGCCTGCGGATATTCAAGATGAAGATCCTTCAGATTCTTCCCTATCTGGCATCTCGTGTCGACATCTTTCCAATTGTGATTATCAGGGTTCACGATATCCACTATATTCAGATCGGAGTCATAGATGGTCGCCATGTCCGGCATCCGACTCAAGAGTTCCATCATTTTGGTATTTGCCGTCTTGTAAGCGTCTTCCTTTCGTTTCCTGTAATTTAAGATACCAATAAAAATAACCACCATCAAAATAACCAAACAGACAAACAGGATCACTTCTACCGGATGTTCTTGCCATAATGAAGGTTCTTCGTTATAGAACACCGTATTTTCAGGCAACAACGAGGGGTCGATCCCTGAAGCTACGAGCGTCGGATAGTTGATATAGTAATTGGGAAGTGAAGGAGTGAACTGAAAAGCCGGACTATTTTCGAATCCTTTCGTCAGAACACAATGAGTCAGCAATGCCAAGTCCTTACCCAAATCCTCTCCGGAAATAAAATAGCCACCAATGTAATTCATGTTCGACGTGCCCTGATCCAAAACCTGATAAACCGGCTTGGACGTATAACGTGCCAGCTCATTGTGGAGCATCGAATGTGCATGGGGATATTGAAGGGCATCGGTATACCATCCCGCCGATAAGATGGCATAGGAATCATCCATACAGGCAATCGAATCGAGTAGTTGGGGAGTAGACAGCTTACAGCCATCCATATAGCGAAGGTCGAGCGAATCGATCTGCTCGAAAAGATCGTTGATATAAGACTCGAAAAACGCCATATTATAACGATTGTCATAACAAAACGCCACTTTGCGGATATGTGGCTGAAGTTGTTTTATCAGCGACAGGTTCTCAATGACAAAATCCTTATAGGAATATCCCGTTATTCTGAAATCGCCGAACGACTCTTTCATCGGCATCATATCGGCAACCGAAAACAGCTTCTTGTCTTTATTCTCATAATCAATGAAGGCTCCTTTCACATAACCCAACACGACAGGAATCTCATGCCAGCTATCCACACAAGTGACCCGATAGGAAGACCAAGCCTCATTGCCTAGCAGCACGACCACATCCGGCTTTACCTTATAGGCAGCAAAAAGCTGCCGCATCCATCCTACCCAGGTTTCAAAGACGGGAGAAGCCTCGCAGTCCATATACTCAACAAATATTTTCGCTTCCGAATCTACCTGCATCTGATCTATGAAAGACGCAATCAGATGGTTTCCCTCTTCCTTGATCGGAGAATAAGAGCTAATGACCAAAACCTTCTGACCATTGCCGCTTGTCGTCCTTGCCTCCACAGGGAAAAGAGAAAGAGTAAAAACAAATAAAATTATCAGCAGTTCGTCGATTATCAACTTGCCATTTAGCATCATTATCCCGTTGTTATTAGACTATACCTGCAAATGTACAGCATTTTTTCATTTCAAGAACCTAATATGCTTGTATTTGAGCCACATTATGGCAAAAACGTCCCATTAGCCAGGATACGATCATTGACATCAAGCCAATGCTAAGACGGATAATAAGGGAGTGTCAACCAGAAAATCGAGCATTTTTTCTTCTGACTTAACTTTGAGCTCCCCCCAAGCATTCGACGACCATCTGAGAAGATGCTGTTCAAAAATTACCCACACATCCTTCCTGACACATAGGCACATCGACTTGAATAGCTTTACTTTATTACAGTATAAAGTTACCCTACTACATACCTGGCATTCTTCCCCATCAATCGATAAATGGAAGCTACGATCAACCAGGAAATGGCAAATGCGACAACCGCGGCGGCAGGTATCTGTAAAGCCACCGGTACATGCAAGGCACGCATCAGAACGACACCCGGACCGGTAAAGAAATAATGCACCATATAGATTCCGAACCCACAAGTCGTCAGGTTTGCCAGCAAACTCTTGATCTTTTCGGATCGCACATCCACCTTTTTCATCAATAGGAAAACGGGGACCGTCATCATCACGACGTTAAGAGAACAATAGGTAAAGAAAAGTTCCAGCAATTCTTCGCTGTATTCCGGCAGAGCGGTTACATAGCGGAAACCGAAAAAAGTTACGACATAGCCGATCAAAAACATCGGGATCCCGACCAACAAGATTTTATTCAGACTCCAGTCGTGATTGCGCAGGTAATGTCCTAAAAGCAGATAGCCGTTGAACCCGGCAAAATAATACAACATATTGAAGGAGTTCCAGGAACAGCCTCCCCATACATAAGGTGAAACGAACTGATAGTAATAAGGCAACAGTGTCGACACGCCCCAGGCCAGCAAAAACCATAGCTTGGCCTTTTCAGAGGCTTTTTCCACCCAGGCAGAGAAAACAGGCAAGTACAAGTATAACCCGATCAATAGATAGATATACCACATATGCACATCTACAATCGAGAAATTCAATGGGATCTCCGCAATATATCTCAAGGAAACATCCAATGACTGACGAGCCACTTCTTCGCCCGAATAGGGAAAAAAGTCCAAGATCACCTCCGGTGACAAGCCTAGCTGTCCGGTTATCCAAGGGAACAGGTTATAAAGCACAGACCAAATCAGGAAAGGCCAAAAGACACGGCTGATCCTTTTTTTATAAAAGACGGAAGTATCGTCCTTCAATGGCAACAGCAAGGCTCCCGTAATCATCACAAACAGGGGGACACAAGGACGGAGAAACGATCCATAAGCTGCTCCCCAGAACTTAATCTGATCGATATTAGCTGGTGGTTCACCCGGATAAAAGTTAAACGGATCTGCACTATGGCAACAAACCACGGTAAACATGGCAACAAAACGTACCACATCCAGCCAAACAACATGCGATCGGCCAATTGCCGAATTCTGACTCTTCATCATAATATTAGCATCTTACTAAGTTTATATTCCAAGCTAAGAACCGCCCGCCGTGCAAACGGAACCAGAAAAGCTTTCATTGCTTTATCAAACTATTAAAGGATTTGTCCGCTCTATAAAAGAGAAAATCCTGACAATCAATATTGTCAGGATCTCTTGTACCCAGACCTGATACAAACCATAGAAATCACAGGAAAACAAAAAGAGTTTATTCTACTCATTATCAACCATTTGCACATCTCCTGTTTTCTCCATTTTTGCCCTATTTTGCCCGTTTTCTGTTATTCAGTACACTTTTAGTACACTTTGAAATATCATTTTCTTTTGCACCTTTGCAATATCGGAAAACAAAAGAAAATCAACTATTTAGTGTAATTACCCGGTTACGGTACCTAAATCGGGATAAAACCTCTAAACAATGGCAAAGTTAGAAAATAAAACGAAAGAGAACCTCAAGTTGGAGCAAAATAAGCTCTCAGACGGTAGAATAAGCCTTTACTTAGAGTATTATTTAGGTAGAGAGGAAAAGCCCGTATTGGATGAAAACGGTAATCAGGTGTATTACGAAAGTGGTAAGATGCAAGGAAGGCCAAAGTTCGCTATCAAGCATCACAGGCGAAAAGAAAACCTTAGCCTTTATCTGATAGACAAGCCCCGTACCCCTGCGGAACGGCAACAGAACAAGGAAACATTGGAACTCGCCATGCGCATACGTGCAGAGCGTGAACAGGAGTTTAAAGAAAGCATGTTGGGTTACCGCTTAAAGAAAGACAGGGCTGTTAATTTCTTGGACTACTTTCAAGCCTATATCAATAGCTATACCAAGAAAGATATTCGCATGGTGCAAATTGCGCTTAGCCGTTTCAAAGACTTCTTGAAAGAGAAGTACCCCATGAATGTTGCAGGCACAAGCCGCACACGCTGTAAACCTTGCCCTTACTTCCCGTAACTGGCTTATGGGTTGCTATATCGTGGAGTTCGAACAGAACGGAGAAGACCGTGCCGCATACGGTGAACAATTGTTGAAGAAGCTGGAACAACGACTGAAAACAAAAGCCTGAATGAACGAAGATTCCGAGAGGTTAGACGGCTGTACCTTGTTTATCCACAACTGAAAGAACCTATCACACAATACATTGCATCACAAATCCAAATTCGGCACACATTGAGTGCCGAATTCATAGAACCAATTCGGCGGTTGCCATCCGCCGAATCTGCAATGAACATTCGGCGGATACCGTCCGCCGAATTGGGAACTGCAAAAGAATGGATAATTCCGGCAGATAGACTCTTTAATAAACTCACATATTCTAATTTAATGCTCATCTCCGCTATTGACAACCCTGTAAAACGAGCTTTTTATGAAATGGAAACCATTCGTGGCTGTTGGTCATATAAGGAGTTAGAACGACAAATAGCATCTTTATATTATGAACGTAGTGGACTCTCCAAAAACAAAGAAGCCCTCTCCGCTTTAGTCCAGCAACAAGCGACCTTATTACAGCCTAAAGATGTTATCAACACCCCTGTTACTTTAGAGTTCTTAGGATTAAACGAGCATGCCTTAGTAACAGAAAACGACTTGGAGCAATCCATTCTTGACAACCTGCAACACTTCCTGCTGGAAATGGGGCATGGATTCTGCTTTGAAACCCGACAAAAACGTATCTTGATTGATGAGGATTATTTCTTTACCGACCTCGTATTCTATCACCGCATCTTGAAATGTCATGTTATTGTGGAATTGAAGATAGACAAGTTCCGCCATGAGTATGCTTCGCAACTGAATATGTATCTGAACTATTTCAAAGCGGAAGTGATGCAGCCGGATGATAATCCGCCTATCGGTATTCTGCTTTGTACTGAAAAGGGTGATACATTAGTGAAATATGCCACTGCCGGATTAAATCCGAATATCTTCGTACAGAAGTACATGATAGAACTTCCAAGCGAGGAAGAAATAAAGGAGTTCATTGCTTCCTCAAATTACTAACCTATCATAAAAAGTAACACTGGCGAAAAGAAGAATACTGTTTTTCTTTTCGCCAGCAACATATAATCTGCCGACAAAAAATAGGTTTTGTCCGTTTTGGATATATAAACAAAGGTATGAACTAAACTTGTAAATGTACTGATTTTTACTTGAATATTAAAAGTTAATTTATTCAAATACAGGAAGAAATAAATTATTTAATACGCTATTCTATTACTCATTTACATTATATTTGGATGTTGTTTATATAATTGGTTGAATGAAATATTTTCTATCCATATTATTTATATTTTCTCTCAATCTTGTCAGCCCACTTTTAGCCCAAGACAAGAATTCGGCAGATATGTCTGCTTTATTAGAGAATAAAATATGGAAAGTGCAACTTCCCAAAGACAAACACTATGCTATGGAAATGGAATTCCGCAGCGCTGGATGGAAACAGACCTTTCTATATGATGAAAAACAAACTGAAATATGCGATTCTTACTCTTTGCATGGAGATACAATAAAATCTTTTCAAAAGAATTACATTATTCAAGAACTGACAGATAGTACGTTGGTTCTCCAATATCTGCCGGAAAGTTTGACAATCGGAGTTACACCTGTCAGATGTACAACAGATAACAGTGTTCAAGGACAAAGGCAGAACGAAGAACGCTTGGATAGTATTTGGCGTAAAGAGGATATTTGGAATAAAGGTGTTGCTAAAATAACCGGAGAACCAATTAAAGATTTATCCACGATAGAACCTCCCCGATGGGCGGTATGGGATTACGATTTGACAAAATACTATGTTTCCCAAATGAAATACCCAGAAGAGTTGCTAAAAAAGAATGTGGCAGGTTATTCCGTAGTGATGTTTGCTCTTGACACATTAGGGCTACCACGCTGGAATACCATTTTGACGACCATCCATGAAGATTTTGACAAAGAGGTCATCAGACTGACCAAAGAACTTCCACACTGCCTGCCTTGCAGGAACAAAAACGGCAAACGAATGGAGTGTCTTTATACGGTATATGTCCCTTTCCTGCCCCAACATTATAGGGATAGGGTAAAGGCGGACAGCGTTAGGGAAGAAGAATTGAAACAAAGTTTTGTGGAATGGGAAGCTGTGTCTTATTTTGAAAAAGCAAATCCGTATGCAATTACCGACTACATTAATGAACGCCTAACATACGATTCCAATCTATTAAACGGTAAAAAAGAAATCAAAGGGATTTATACGATACGCATTGATTCTTACGGAGAAATAATAAAGGTAGAGACCTTACGAGGTTGTGGCATACAAGAATGGGACAACCAAGTATTGCAAATCATAAAAGGTATGCCACGGTGGACTACTACCATCAATTTTCATGGTAAAGGTGAATATCGGCACTCTGTTTGGACTGTACCTGTTTTATTCAAGAATGATAGTCCAACAAAAAATGAAGTTAATAACTATAATTGGCTTATCAAAACTCTAAGCAAATCATGTAAGTATCCACCTAAATTACAGAAAAAGAATCGAGAAGGAATGGTCTATGTTACATATAAATTAGATGGTAACGGATATATTACCAACCCCCAAGTTATTTCGTGTAACAACCGAAAATTCAAAAGAGCTGCACTAAATGCATTCAATGCTGTAACGGGTATTTCTATAACTTTACCAGCCCCAAAGGACACTCTTGTTTTTCAATTTAAATTGGATAGACCGACAACTCCTATCAACCCTCATACTGATGTTTTGATAATCGGCTACAGTTCTTGTGACACTCCAATTCTGATGCGATATGACGCCACACTGACTGCCCATACCACAGAGCCTTATTTGGAGGTGGGTGTTCCGGTCTGTTATCTGAATGAACGGGGCGATACCATTGTGCCATACGGCAAGTACAGATACTGTCAAACAGATACTATCAAAAAAATAGGTTTTGCTTATGAGAACAAGCCAAAGGACGCTCGAATAATCTGCATCAATGATGCGGGCAAAGAACTTTTCTATGTATTCAAATATGATAATGGTCCCGACTACATACAAGAAGGGCTTTTCCGTATAATGAACGAGGATGGATTGGTAGGTTTTGCCGATTCATTGGGTAATGTAATAATTGAACCTCAATTTAAGTTTGCCTACCCATTTAAAGGAGGAAAAACCAAAGCAACTTTAAAAGGTGAACGAAAGGTAGTTCCTGAATCAGACGGAGAAAAACATTATTGGGAAAGCGAAACTTGGTTTTATATAGATAAGAAAAACAGGCGTTTAACTGATTAAAAACAAATAAATACCTAACCATCATGAAAACAAAACTATTTTTATCCGCTATTGTCTTCTTTATGGTTCTAACTGCGCAAGCGCAAGAAGTTAATGAACACTACATTGAAGTGACAGGTACATCGGAAATAGAAATCATGCCGGACAAAATTCACTACATCATTGAAATTCGTGAATACTTCGAGGAAGAATTTGATGGAAAGTCTAAGCCCGAAGAGTATCACACCAAAGTGCCATTATCACAAATAGAACAAGGATTGCGAAAGAAACTTTCCGAAGTAGGTATTACGCAAGATGTAATCCGTACACAAGAAATTGGCGATTATTGGCGAAAGCAAGGACAGGATTTTTTAATATCTAAGCAATTTGATATTACACTGACTGATTTCAAACAGATAGATGAAATAATCAAGCACATAGATACGAAAGGCATTAATACGATGCGCATCGGTGAATTGGAAAATAAAGATATGTTGGTATATCACCAAAAAGGAAAGATAGAAGCACTAAAAGCTGCACAGCGAAAAGCTACTTATTTGGTTGAAGCCTTGGGTAAAAGATTAGGCAATGTCATACGCATTGTGGAAAAAGATAGCGGTAATGCTTTTCCGATAGCGCAAAGCAATGTCCTATCATCGAATGTTGCCTCATTCGACAATTTCCGTACCATTAAAAAGGACTATTCCATGCTGGTGCGTTTTGAAATTGTTGATTAGTAAGCTAAGCACAAAATTACATATCAAAAACGAAATAGCCGGAGTAAGAAAGTTTTCATTTCATCACTCCAGCTTTACTTCGTTTATGGTTTACCCAACTTATCGGCTTCTTTCTTTAGCTGTTCGGCTTGCTCGTTCAACAGCCTTGCACGTTCCAATGCTTCCGCCTGTTTCTTGCTGCGATATTCAAAATCTATCACAGAATCGGTCAGAATTTGAATGAAATCATTATCCCTCTGCCAGTTGAATTTGGTTTCCAGTATATCAAGGACTTCTCCGTTTGCCCAACCCTGCATCAGCAAATAACGGTATTTCATATCATTGTCCTGTAACTGCTGCATCTGTGTAGCCAAACGGATATTTAACCATATGGAAGCGGAACAGAGAACCAGCACTGCCGAAAAAATAAACAATCCCGGACGAATCCAAGAAGTAACCTTGTTGTAAATCCGTTGATAGAACGGCAAGGGGGCAACTTCCTCTTTATCCGTCTTGTAGGAATTTAAGGTATCAACCATTATTTTAAAATTACGATAGATTTCCAATGATATTCTCTTGGTGTCCTCGATATGCTGCTGCTGACCTTGCATCCTTTTCCGTACATCGTCAAGCTGACTTTGGATAGTCTGCAACTTCTCCATAGGAACAGCTGGGTTACTGTGCAGTCTTGACAATGCCTGTTCAATCGCTCCAAACCGTTCGAGAGTTTCCTCCCGGCTGGCTGGCGTTACCTGCGCTTCCAGCTTCTCTTTCATTTCCGTAACCATAGAGAGAAGCCCCTCTAAAATCAAGTTGTCTTCCATGTCTTTACAATTTAAGTTGTTTTTTCTTTTTCTTCTTCTTTCTCAAATTCAAGTTCGGCTCTTCATCCACCGGAGACGGTGCTGCAGAAAACAGACCGAGCGAACCGCTTATAAACGGACTTTCTGCGTTACTCCGTGTGGGTATTTGTTCCCGAATGGGTGCGAAAGCTGTTTGCCGTTGACTTTCGGCAACATTCAAACCTGTATCTCCGAAATATCTATCCAGTTTGGAAAAACTGAAACTGCGGTCTATCTCCGAGCCTTTGAACGTGTATTCTCCTTTGGAAAAGGATATGCCCTGTATTTCATCGGTCTGTCCCTTTCGTTTGAACTGGATAGTGATACCCTTTTCCGCTAACCTGTGCTGCAACTGCTGCCAGTTGCGGGATTTGCCGATTTCATTTTTCACAGCCGTGTAAATCTCGTATTTCGACTTGTCCGGCTCTTTCAATCGGTGCTGTTTCACCTGCTCTTTCCCCTTGGCGAAATAAAGCCCATGTTTGGCTTTCAGCTTCTTGCATACCTGTTCGTTACGGTACATATCGTTCCTGTCCGAAATGGTCTTGCCGTTGTTGTCTATACGGTTGAACACGATATGCACGTGTGGATGCTCCCGGTCTTGATGGCGCACGATGATGTACTGCGTATCGGTGATTTTCATTTCACGCATATACTCCTGTGCAAGCTGTACCATCTTCTCGTCTGTCAATTTGGGTGCGTCCACTGCCGAATAACTTAGTGCAATATGTCCAACCGGCTTTTTCAAGTCGGGATTCATCCCGGTCTGCATACAGAAACTGCGGATTATATCGCTCCGGCTCTCGGTCAGAACCCCATCCGCATGAAGCAAAACCGCCTGCTCCTTACCAAGCACATAGTTCACACAGCCCTTAAAACCGCTTCCTTTTTTTATTTTTCCAATCATCCGACAAATGGTTTATGATTTCAACAATCCTATCTTTGAGTTTCACCAATTCCACCGCCACCAATGCAAAACCTCCGGCATTTGCCCTATGCGCCAGCTGGTTGATGTTGTTGGCTTCCCCTACCAGCTTGCGGATAGCATCTGCATCCTGCCTGTTCAGCCGGGGTATGACCTCTGCCGAAATAACTGCTTGCCGGACATATTCACTGATGCGCACCCCGGCTTCCCCGGCTCGCTTCCTGATGGCGTAATACTGCAACTCGGTCAGCTTCGTACTGACTACCTTTTTCTGCTTTTCCGTCCGTTTCTTTGCCGGACGACCGCCCGGCTTATCCTGTATCCTTTTCATGTCTTTTTACTTTTTGATGGTATCTTAGAAATTGCGACCAACGGGAGCGGTTTCCTTTGCGGTGAGCAAAGCAAGGTGGTTTCGGTCTACCGAAACATAACCTTGCTCTCCCTATGAAACCGCCAGCCGCTGGCAATCCTGCCGGATTAAATGCCCCT